>Ga0099846_1000438_pt1 | contig 17311 bp, 30 predicted proteins | sample CB_VirMetaG_FD_78180 | JGI IMG/M metagenome (GOLD analysis project Ga0099846, IMG submission 78180) | Freshwater to marine saline gradient viral communities from Chesapeake Bay - CB_1504_1 Viral MetaG | ecosystem: Environmental > Aquatic > Marine > Coastal | place: USA: Chesapeake Bay... | reverse complement strand
TGCGTCCTGCGTCCTGCGTCCTGCGCGTTTATATAATGGGCACCGGATCGCGGATAAAAAGAGGGGCAGCTTGCGCTGCCCCTTGAGTGGGTCTATTCGACCTTGGAGATTCTTGGATCGCGGAAATGTCGCAAGCAATTCGACTCCGCTGCGTATGCATTGGCAACCTCGATCATCTCCGGCATCATGATAAACACGCGCTCGAGGTTGTGGTTGTCCAGTCTAGATAGCGCGGAGTGTAGGTTATCGACCGCAGCCGCGAGGGAAAAGGTGCGAGTGTCGGCAATGCCGACACTCTTTAAAAGTTTCTGATAGTTTTGCATTAGGCGTCCTCCTCATTCCAAACAGTTACCATTAGGTATTGCATGCTTTCCAGTTCGTATTTGATATGCTCGATGGCATCGATAAGATCCTCATTATGCACGTCGTTATCGAACTGCTGGCAAAGATCGTCGATAATGTCGAGGGCTTCATCGACCTTGCAGTTAGCTTCGCTAACCTTGTTTAGGATGGTCTCTTTAGTCATGACTATATCTCCTTAGTCTTTATGGCAGGGGATAACCTCCCCTTTGGTATCACCTATTATATAGTTTTTTACCGCACGGTAAAGCAAAAAGATCGAAGCTGCCTCTACGGTATTAAAATACCACATGCCCCTGCGGCCTGCGGCCTGCGCGTTTATATATGGGGCGCTGCGCCCTGCGCGTTTGACCCCCAAATCCCGAAGGGATTTGGGGGAAAGGATCGAGCACCGTGGCACTCGATCCTAGGTTGTTAGAGCCAATCGCTTTCGATCTGCCAATAGTCTTCGTCGGCAGTCTTGACCGCCCAATAAGGCGACAAGCCATCCTCGTGATAGTCCCGCCAGTTAGCGTCGGGCATGTCTTCGATGCCTAATCCAAACCTACGAGTGCAGCACTTGTCGCACTCTTTCATGAATTCATCGAAAGGCATTGATCTGGTGTCGTATGGTATCGCCATAGCTAGCCCCTATTCATGTCTTGAATGTTGAACAAACAGCCAAGGATTGACCAAAACAGGCCGACACTGCCTATTGATATCATGCCGATGCCGGTGACGATGGCAAACATGTCATCGATAAACAGGCAGTGATAGCCCGCCAGTCCAACGGTGCCGGTGGCGATGATCATCATGCCCCAAACGTATGTCATACGCTTGGCGACGGTTCTTCTATGAGCAATAAATGCTGGTCTCATGATAGTCTCCTAAGTTTATTGTTTACCGTTTCGTCCTTTTGGACTCTTCAGCGCCAGCGCTCACTGGCGGATGGTGGCGGGAGCCGAAGCCCCCGCCGGTTGTGTTAGTCGCAAGACCAGATGTCTTTGAACTGCTTGCGGTCATGAGCCGCAACCGGAATGATCTTCTCGACAACGCGGCTTAGAAAGCCTTGTGCAATGCATTCCTTTTGAAACGCCCGCATCTCAGCGTTTGCAGCAGCAGCGCGATCCTTGAGCAGCAGATAGCGTGCCTTGGCATTCGCTGGGTTAGACATTGGCCGTCCGGCCTTCTTGAGAACTTTAGTCATGATCCTAATCTCCTAGGGTCTGGCGACGGTGGTTTATCCCCCGTCTGTTGAAAACAGATTATCAACCTGATCAGGTAAATCAACCATAAAATAACTTATTTTACCTTATTATATGTCAAACATTTGACAGTCTTGGGGTTACTGGCAACGATCGGCAATCAGGTTTCGGATCGCTTGACCCCCCACCCCCTATATTTGGGCGGGCTTGCGCGTTATACCGGCCTCGTATTGTTGGGTTGATAAATTCATTGCCGTGTATTATCGTTCGGCTATGACAATGAACCTAGATGCAGTCCCCGAGGACGTACTAAAAGAAATTTTCTTGTTAGAGGACCAACAAAAGCGCTTGTTGGCTCGAGAACAGTCGCAAGAAAAATTTATGGCCTACGCTAAACACGTCTATGACGGGTTCATAGAGGGGACCCATCATAGAATCATAGCCGAAAAGCTCGAGCGCATAGCCTCGGGCGAACTAAAAAGACTGATTGTCAATATGCCACCCCGACATTCTAAATCAGAATTTGCATCCTATCTCATGCCGTCTTGGTTTTTGGGGCGGAACCCAAAATTAAAAATTATTCAAGCTACAATGAATACTGAACTTGCTGTAAGATTCGGTAGAAAGGTTCGTGACCTCATTGCTGATCCTCTTTATAAGGAGATCTTCCCTGATACGGACCTGAAACAGGACAGCCAAGCGGCAGGTCGTTGGGAGACTAGCGCTGGCGGGGAATATTTTGCAGCCGGGGTGGGCGCTGCAATGACTGGTCGTGGCGCGGACTTGTTGATCATTGACGATCCGCACTCGGAACAAGATGCTTTGTCCTCGACTGCTTATGATAATGCGTGGGAGTGGTACACTTCTGGTCCTCGTCAGCGTTTGCAGCCGGGGGGAACCATCATTATTGTCCAGACCCGGTGGTCCAAGAAGGATATTACCGGGAGGTTACTGCAAGCCCAGCAAAAAGACATTATGGCTGACCAGTGGGAGGTAGTAGAATTCCCTGCAATTTTGCCCTCGGGGGAACCATTATGGCCTGAATTCTGGAAAAAAGAAGAGCTACTGAAAGTAAAAGCTTCGCTATCCGTAGGAAAGTGGAACGCGCAGTGGCAACAAAATCCTACATCAGAAGCAACCGCGATGGTCAAGCGAGAGTGGTGGCAGGTGTGGGAAGAAGAAGATATCCCTGAGTTAGACTATGTTATCCAGTCGTATGATACTGCCTACAGTAAAAAAGAAACGGCTGACTATTCTGCAATCACAACGTGGGGCGTGTTCCAGCCACACAGAAACGGGGACCAACATCTTATATTAATGGATGCCAAGAAGGGTCGTTGGAACTTCCCCGAACTAAAGGCCATTGCACAGGAAGAGTACGAATACTGGGAACCGGAGTTGATGTTGATTGAGGCGAAAGCTTCTGGTACACCCTTGGCAGACGAGATGAGGTTACTGAACCTCCCTGTTGCTACCTTTGCCCCCGGTCGTAAGCGTGGGGGCGGCGGTATGGATAAGACAACACGCATGCATATGGTCTCCCCTATTTTTGAATCGGGCAAAGTGTGGTATCCTGAAGGCGAGAAATTTGCAGATGAAGTTATAGAAGAGGTCGCATCATTTCCTAATGGCGATCATGATGACTTCTGTGATAGTATGACAATGGCTCTGATGAGATTTCGTCAGGGTGGTTTCATCAATCTGCGTGGAGAAGAGTTTGAGGATGATCCTCCTCGTAAAGCAAGAGAGTATTATTGATGTCAAGCAAAGAACCTCAGACCAAGAAAATAGATATTACAACGGCGGACATAAAAGATCTGGACAAGCTGATTGCTCAGTTGAAGAAGGATCAGGCGAAGGCTGTCAAGAAAGCATGTGGGGGGTATCACAAGAAAGCTCGTGGTGGTACGTTTAAGGGGACTTTCTAGTGGCTGGTGACAAGGAAGAGGTTATTGACGGGCGTACCTTGAAAGAGATCAAGGAGATTGCCCAGCGTGATATTAGCCAGCTTACCGACAAGCAGTGGGAGCGTATCACCAAGGACCCAGTAAAGAGAGCCAAGGGCGGAGTTGCGAGAGGCTTCAGTCCTATTGCCCGTCCACAGAGATTTAAAGGAGTGTTCTAATGGGTATTTCAATTAAAAAAGGCGTAGCTGTCTACAAAGAAAACATGAAAAAGTTACGAGAAGAACAGAAGCGTCGTAAAGAACACAACGAAAAGTTTTATCCAGAAACCAGCAGGAAATACGGCGGCGCTGTTATGAAAGCCCGTGGCGGAACTTTTAAAGGAACATTTTAATGGCACTACCTCCACAGATGGTTGAGTCTGCAATGGGTGCTGGTGGCCCCGGTATGACTATAGAAGAACAGATGACCGAGGTCCAAGTACCTATGGAAGAGTTACCGGCTGGTATTGAGATGGCTGGTGATGAGGAGTCTGTTGAGGTTGTAGCTGAAGAGTACGATCACAACGCAAACTTGGCAGAGGTTCTAAGCGACGCGGTCCTAGGTTCTTTGTCCTCGGACCTTGGTAATAGTGTTGATGAGGACAAGTCGTCCAGAGAAGATTGGGAAGAGTCTATTTCAAAGGGCTTGGTTCTGCTTGGTATTAATTATCAGGAGCGCAACGAGCCATTTATGGGTGCTTCTGGGGTAACTCATCCGCTTTTGTCAGAGGCTGTAACGCAGTTTCAGGCGCAGGCTTACAAAGAGATGTTGCCGCCGGGTGGTCCTGTAAAGACGCAGATTATAGGGCAGCAGAGCAAAGAGGTTGAGGATCAGGCCCAGCGTGTCAAGGACTTCATGAACTATCAGATCACGGAGGTGATGGAAGAGTTTGATCAGGACACAGATCAGATGTTGTTCTATTTGCCGATCACTGGTTCTACATTCAAGAAAGTTTATTTTGATCCGACACGGCAACGTGCTGTGTCTAAGTTTGTTCCGGCTGAAGATTTGATTGTGCCGTATGCTGCATCAGATCTGCGTACAGCGGAGCGTTACACACATGTCGTTCGTATGAGCGAAAATGAAATCCGTAAGTTACAGGTAGGAGGTGTATATCGTGATGTTGACCTATCTCCATCAGAAGATGACGAGTCTGACACAACAATTAGAAGCAAGACTGACGAAATTCAGGGACTCCGTCCGGGATACAGTGACGAGCTTTATACTATATATGAAGTCCACGTTGATCTTGACCTTGAGGGATTTGAGGATCTGGATGAGATGGGTGAGCCTACGGGTATCCGCTTGCCGTATATCGTCACTATGGACGCTGATTCGGGACAGATTCTCTCGTTAGTACGGAACTATCGTGAGCAGGATCCGCTTCGTCGCAAGCGTGATTTCTTTGTTCACTACAAGTTTTTGCCGGGCTTTGGTTTCTATGGCTTCGGTTTGTTGCACATGATTGGAGGGTTGAGCCGTGCTGCGACATCTATTCTCCGCCAGCTTATCGACGCTGGCACGTTATCGAATCTACCGGGCGGCTTTAAGGCACGGGGCGTTCGTATTAGAAATGACGATGAGCCTGTTAACCCGGGTGAGTTCCGCGATCTTGATGTTCCCGGCGGTGATATTCGCAATGCTCTTATGCCGCTCCCGTACAAGGAGCCTTCTGCAACGCTGGGTCAGCTACTCGGGGTGGTCGTTGATTCGGGCAGACGATTTGCACAGGTTGCGGACACAAAGGTCGCAGATGTCAACTCACAAGCTCCCGTGGGAACTACAGTGGCACTTATCGAGCAGGGATCTAAAGTAATCTCAAGCATTCATAAGCGCCTGCATTACGCTCAGAAAGCTGAGTTCCGTATGTTGGCGGAGATCTTTGCTAATAACCCAGTGCCGTATCCTTATCAGATCGGGCCGAACATCAACCCGCAGATTATGGCGCAGGACTTTGACGGGCGTGTAGATATTCTCCCAGTCTCTGACCCGTCAATCTTTTCTATGGCGCAGCGCCTGTCACTGGCACAGACACAGTTGCAGCTTGCACAGGCCGCGCCGCAGATGCACAACCTGTACGAAGCCTATCGTCGGATGTATGATGCGCTGGATGTTAAAAACATCGATGCAATTTTACCGGCACCGCAGCCACCACAGGCTTTGGATCCGGCAATGGAGAACTCGAATGCCTTGAAGGGTATGCCGAGTCAGGCGTTCAAGGAGCAAGATCATCGCGCCCACATTCGTGTGCATGCGTCGTTGATTCAGTCTCCTGCCATTCAGGCCAACCCGCAAGCTTTTGGTATTTTGCAAGCGCACGTTCAGGAGCATGTAGCTTTGTTTGCGCGTGACATTGTAGAAGCTGTACTGAAGAAGGGTGTAGACGAGGCGCAGATGGCTGGTGAGCCAGTTCCTCAGATCGATCCGACTGTGATTGATGCGATGATTGCCCAGCAGATTGCTGAAACACTTGAGCAGTTGGCACCACTATTGATGCCACCGCAGCAACCAGATCCACTTGTACAGATCCGGCAGCAGGAGTTGCAGAACGATACTGCTGAGATTCAGCGCAAGATGCAGAACGATCAGATGGACTACCAAATAGATCAAGCCAAGATGCAGCAGCAGATGGAGTTGGCTATGGAGCGTTTGAACGCACAGATGGATGTAGCAAATCAGCGTAACGATGTGAATGTGTATCGTATTAATACGCAGGCTGAGTTAGCTCGTGATAGGAACCGTGGACAGTGATTATGTGGGATATGCACAACCGCACGACTAAAGAGCAAGCCGAAAAGAATCGGAGTGAAAAATGTTACAAGCGTTAATTGGTCCGGCGACCGAATTGATTGGTAAGTTCGTCGAGGACAAAGACCAGAAGAATAAGCTGGCGCATGAGATTGCCACTATGGCGGAGCGGCATGCACAGGAGCTTGCCAAGGGTCAGTTGGCTATCAATGCTGAAGAAGCCAAGTCACGGAATATTTTTGTGGCGGGTTGGCGCCCAAGTGTGGGCTGGTGCTGTAGCTTGGCCTTGTTCGCTCACTTCTTAGTCTTCCCGACTATGGATGTAGTAACTGCATATATGGGTGTTGAGCCAGTGGCTTACCCTCAGTTTGATATGGATAGTCTGATGACTGTCTTACTTGGCATGCTCGGGCTTGGTGGAATGCGTAGCTTTGAAAAGGCCAAGGGCTTAACAAAGTGAGTGTTGAGACTTTTCTTAAATGGAAGATCCTTCCGCGCTTTATGATGTTGATGAGTACCCTAATGTCGTGGCGCTGTGCTGAGTGGTTTATGGCTTTGCCGGAGCCTAGCTCACAGCAGTCGGCTTTTGTTAGCGTTGTTATGGGCGTCATGACTGGCGTCTTTGGGATTTGGATGGGTCATGAGCACAAAAAAGACTAGCCCTTGCGTAGGTGTTTGTGTCTTAGACAAAGAACGTGTAAGATGTATTGGCTGTGGGCGTACCATAGATGAGATCATTAACTGGGGAAAGAAATGGCCGGACCAAGAATAAATCAGTTTGCAGGTGATCTTGGTATCAACCGTTCTTCCGCAAAGAAACTTTTAAAGAAAGCCCGTGGTCGCAAAGACGGCGGGTCAGAGACATTGGAGAAATATATGTCTGAGAAAAAGTACAAAGGACCGATGCCAAAGACTCGTTCCGGTAAAGATGACACCGAATATAACATGCGGTTCAAAGAAGCGCGGGCCGCGCATCTTCGTCGTAAACAAAAAGAAGAGATGAAAGAAGGCGTTAAAGCCAAGGACGGCAAGTATATGTCTTGCGGTGGAATGCGTAAGGCCGTTGGTGGCGGGAAGTTCACTGGAGTTTACTAATGGGCAACTGGAACCAAGATTCATCTGGCCTGTCCGATGAGGATATGGATCAATCCCTCCAGCAAGATATTGCTGCGGCTAATTTTGCTGCCTCTGGGGGAGATCTTGGTAATTACACCTTTGGTGGAAACTTTGTAAACGACGCCGACAATTCGGGTTACACTGGTACTTCGACCAGTATGAATCAAGCTGTAGCAGACATGCAGAGTCTTTTTAATACTCAGCGTGGAATTACTGCCTCGAACCCATATGGTAAAGAGGGCTTTTTTAGCCGGGTTTTGGGTATAGACCCCAGTAAGATCGACTATTCAGGTAATATGGATCTCAATACTCGTATGGGTATTGCTAGTAACCAGTTTTCTAAGTACATGAACCCTCAAAATGTAAAGGGTCAGATTGGTTACAATCCCGCTTATGACACGGCTGAAAAGGGCAAGCTTCGTGCGGGAGTTCAGGACGAAAACTATCAAACAGTTTATGGCCCTGTAATGGAGCAGGCTCGAAAGCAAGGCACAGGTGAAATGCTTGCTCGTGGCGCAATGGGTCTTTTCGGTGGACCCATTGGGATGGCCTTGGCTCAGTTGGGCACTAAGGAATACGGCTTGCCCGGTGTGACTGGTTTTGATTCTTTTGATCCTAATAACCCTAATCCGGGGGGTGGAATTCTAGGCCAGTTTCTTGGCGGCTTAAACCCAACGCAAGCCAAAGAAGCTCTTGTTGGCGCTTTTGCTCCTGTGGCTCCAGCACCAACCCCAACGCAGATTGGTTCGGTGACACCGTCACAGTATGAAACCCGCGCCGACATTATTGCAAGAACAAGTCAGCACCCACTAACAGGAGAGACAACAGGTTCTCTTTTCTCAAGCAGGCCACAAAGTCTGCCAGCAACCGGAACTCCAACAGGAGTTGGTATGACAGTTAACACAGAGTTCGGGCCGATGTCCGTTCCAGAGTCAACTATGAGTGTTGCTGGGTACAATGAGCTAAGTCCAGTAGAAAAAATGGCTGTTCAATCTGCTATACAGGAAACTAAACCGCAAGCCTCGGTTGAAACTCAGCAACTTGCAGGAAGTTTTTTTGACAGCTTGTTCAGGGATCCAATGATTTCTCCAGAGGCTAGAGAAATACTAAAAGAAAAAGGTATGACAATAGACGACTTGTTTGCCCCTAAGACACCGACACCAGAATCTGAGAAGCCAGACATTATGGACCTAATTCAAGGAGCCACACAAACCAGCGCTCTCGGTGGCCCGGCAACGGCGAATCAGTATGCTCAAGTAGATTACTCTAATCTAAGTAATGTGGGGGGCAACATGTATCAGGCGGGCCAGCAAAAAAGTGCTTTCGACAGCTTCCTTGAGACATTTGGAATGAAAGAAGCAGGTAGACGGCCAAGCGGACAGATTTACTCTCCCGCCGGGAAGAATAAATCTTTTTTTGATTACATAGGATTTGGACAATGAAAATCGAAATCAAACTAATTCCTGATGGACTTGATCTAGCAAAAGAGATTCAAGATGGTATGCCTGTTGATAAGATGCAGGATGCGTGTCCTATCGCTACGCAGGATGTAGAGACAAACGAGGAGAACCAGCGGTACGCGATCAAAGATCATCAGTACGGGCCAGCGGTTAATCCAGAGGAAAGCTGTGGAACGTGCTCCGTGTTCAACATCACCGAGCATATGCAGCAGTGCATGAAGGACGAGAGCAACGAAGTTGGTTATTGCCAGTTGCTAAAGTTTATGTGTAGTGCTAAGAATAGTTGTGCAGCTTGGGAGGAAGGCGGACCACTTAGTGACCTGCCTTGTGAATGCGGCAACCCAGACTGCGGATGTGGGATGGACGAAGACTAAAATCATTTGAGGGGCAAATGGACGTTTTAGACTTTATCAATCGGTATCAAAAGATGCTGAACACAAGAATTGATTCTCTCAGTGAAGGCATTACCTACGGCAATGTCAAGAACTGGGAAGAATACAAAGCAAGAGTCGGCGAAATACAGGGTGTCGCCTACGCTCTTGATGAACTCAAGGCCCTGCTGAAAAAGGTTAACTATGTCGAAGACACTGATCGTACCTGACTACATCCTCGCGCAACGCGAGGCTAAGAAGAAGGCCGAAGAGGCCGCAAAGAAAAAGCCCCTATCAGAGCGAGTACCACAACCTACTGGATGGCGATTACTTGTCATGCCGTATATGGGTCGTGATAAGACTGAAGGTGGTATTTACGTTCCCGATCAAGTTAGAGAAAGAGAGTCACGCGCTACCGTGGTAGCGTATGTGGTGAAGCTCGGCCCTCTTGCATACAAGGACCCCGACAAGTTTGGTGGTAGTGATCCTTGGTGTAAAGAAGGTGATTGGGTGTGTATCGGACGCTATGCTGGGTCTCGGTTTACAATCGAGGGCGGTGAAGTCCGCATCATCAACGATGACGAAGTCATCGCAACGATCGTCGATCCAGACGATATCAAGTCATACGGAGGGTAGTTGTGCCAACTAACGCCGCAGAAATGGAAGAAAAAGAAATTGATATTGTTGAACTAGAAGAGACAGAAGCTCCAGAAGCAGAAGTCTCTGAAGATCAACAGGAGGAAAATCAGGCTCAAAGTAAAGAGGATGAATTATCTGATTACTCTAAATCTGTTCAACAGCGTATTAGCAAGATCACGCATAAGTATCGTGAAGAGGAAAGCGCTCGTAAGTCGGCGGTTGCCTTTGCCGAGGACGTAAAGAAGCAGAACGAGGAACTTCGTAAACGTCTGGAGCAACTTGATAATTCCTATGTGGGTGAGTTTGGAACTCGGATTGAGTCTCAGATTGACGCTGCAAAACGGGCGTATCAAGCAGCTTATGATGAGGGTGACGCCGAGCAAATGTTCGAGGCTCAGAAAAACCTGAGTAGGTTAGCGCTTGATCAGGCACAACTTGAGCAAGCTCGTCGTCGTCGTGAAATTGAACAAGAAGCTCGTGAGCAAGCTGTTCAGGCACCTGTTCAACAACCGCAAGCGGCGCAGCCAGCCCCACCGGATCCAAAGGCAGAAGCTTGGGCTTCTAAAAATGAATGGTTTGGAAGTGATCAGACCATGACATATGCCGCTTTTGGTATTCATAGGCAATTAATTGAGGATGAAGGATTTGACCCGGCGTCCGATGAGTATTATACTGAGCTTGACAGCAGAGTCCGTAAAGAGTTCCCCCACAAGTTTAAGGGAGCCACACGAGGCGATGCAGGACCCCGAGTCGCTTCTGCGGAGTCCAGTGCTTCTAAGGCACCGTCACAAAAGGGGCGCAGAACAGTCAAGTTAACTCCTTCGCAAATTGCAATTGCGAAACGGTTAAATGTTCCGCTCGAAGAATACGCAAAGTATGTAAAGGATTAAAAAATGACTGATTCTACAAGAACGCCACGCGAAGCGACAACTCGCGCAAAGACCCAACGCCGCAAGCCTTGGGCACCGCCTTCAAAATTGGAGGCACCAGAAGCACCGGCAGGTTACAAGCATCGCTGGATTCGTTCCGCCCTTCGTGGTGAGGATGACAAGATGAATGTGAACGCCAAGCTTCGTGAAGGATGGGAGCCTGTACGGGCTGACGAATATCCTGAGATGGCTGGGAAGTACCCAACCATTGATGATGGTCAGCATGCAGGTGTAATCGGTGTAGGCGGATTAATGCTTGCCCGTATCCCCGAGGAGACGGTCCAAGAAAGAACTGAATATTTCCGGGAGCAGACCCGCAATCAAATGGAATCCGTTGACCAAAACCTGATGAGGGAACAACACCCCTCAATGCCTATCCATAACGATAGGAAAAGTCGTGTAACATTTGGAGGTAAGGACTAATCCTTACCCTAACCTTTAGGAGTGTGTAATGGCGAACTCAAACATCGCTTTCGGCCTCAAGCCGATCAACACCTTTGGTAGCACACCAGCTACTCAAGGCACTACATCATACTTCATTGGCGGCACGGCAGCAGCAATCTATCAGGGTTCCCCGGTCAAAGCAGAGACTACTAACGGGACAATTCTGGTTGCAAGTGCGGCTGCTGACGGAGAGCAACTTTTAGGTGCTTTCGCTGGCTGTGAGTATATTGACGCAACAACCAAGGAAAAGCGTTTTTCTAACTACTGGCCCGGTTCAGGTTCAGCAGACACGAACTACGACATCATTGGTTATGTGTACGACAACCCAGCACAACGCTTTATTTGTGTTGCCGATGCAGGCATGACAAACAAAGCTACTGCTCGTGCAAACATCTTCAAGACAGTAGACTTCGCAAACGGTAATGCCGGTAGCACAACTACAGGCAACTCAACAGCAGTCGTGGATATCTCAACAGCAGCAGCAACAGATCCTTCTTTGCCGCTGATGATTGTTGGTATTCAGGAAGACGTTGATAACGCCGATTACGCAGTTGCTGGCATTTCGATGATTGTGAAGATCAACAACCACGTTTTGCTCGGTAACGATGCCGACGCAACAATAGCGTAAGGGAGTTTAGATAATGGCTATTTCTCGCGCAAATCTCGCCAAAGAACTAGAGCCGGGCCTAAACGCTCTCTTTGGTATGGAATACAATCGCTATGAAGGTCAGCATGCTGAAATCTTCGATTCCGAGTCATCAGACCGGGCATTCGAGGAAGAGGTGATGTTGTCTGGATTCGGTGCGGCTCCAGTGAAAGCTGAAGGTTCTGGTGTATCATTCGACGATGCACAAGAAGCATACACTGCTCGTTACAACCACGAGACAGTTGCTATGGCCTTTTCAATCACTGAAGAAGCTATCGAAGACAATCTTTACGATCGTCTGGCATCACGCTATACACGCGCACTCGCACGTTCTATGGCACACACAAAGCAGGTTAAAGCTGCCTCTGTTCTTAACAACGCCTTCAACGCAGCATTTGCTGGTGGCGATACCAAAGAACTCTGTGCAACTAACCACCCGCTGACAAACGGTGGCACATTCGCCAACGAGCCAGCAGTAGCTGCTGACCTGAATGAGACCTCACTTGAGGACGCACTCATCAGCATCGCTGGTTTCACTGACGAGCGTGGCTTGATCATTGCCCTAAAAGGCATGAAGCTGATCATTCCTCGCCAGTTGCAGTTTGTTGCCGAGCGTCTGCTTGTTTCAAACCTCCGGGTTGGAACTGCCGACAACGACATCAACGCAATCAAGTCTTCTGGTCTGCTGCCTGAAGGTTATGTAGTCAACGACTACCTGACTGACTCAGATGCATTCTTCATCAAGACTGATGCACCAAACGGCTTCAAGCACTTTGAGCGTATGGCTTTGTCAACTGGAATGGATCCAGACTTCGACACAGGCAACATGCGGTTCAAGGCTCGTGAGCGTTACAGCTTCGGCTTCAGCGATCCACGCGCAGTGTTCGGTTCACCGGGCGCATAAGTGTAAGTACAAAGATATTAAAGGGCGGCTATTCAGTCGCCCTTTTTTTGTGTATAATAAGTCATCCCTGACAGCCGCATGGTGCGGCTGACACTAGCCACGACAGGAGTTCCACATGGCTACTACCACCTTTACCGGCCCCGTTGTTTCGCAACGTGGGTTTCAAATCAACAACGCATCAGGCAATGTTGACTACAGCCTTATCACTTTAGGCATCTTAGATGTCGGAGCGCTTCCCGCAGCTTCTGCCGCAAATAGCGGCGCAATTGTGTTTTCACCAGACTGCCGTAAAGCGGCTGAAGGCGTTGGCGCTGGAACCGGAAACCTTGTGTTTTCTGACGGCGCTAACTGGATTCGTGTAGACACTGGTGCAGTAGCAGCAGCTTAATAGGAGGCTTAAATGGCTGGTCCAGTAAAAGCCTATAGTGCTACAGCGACAGGGGCAGTAGGTCCGGGTCGCTCACGCATTAAACAGATTGTTATGTACGCTACCGCTGCTGGTGCGTTTACGCTAACCGACGGCAACGGCGGTGCGACATTGCTTACACAAAAATTCCCAGCCGGTCAGAACGCTCTGAACATTCCGGGTGATGGCATTATTGCTGAAAGCGGTGTTTATGTAAGCGCAATTTCAGGTACAGGTGCCGAACTAACAATCTTTTTGGCCTAACAAATGTCTGTCTACGACTTACGTTCGATAACTCAGGTGGGTACATCCGAGCCGTTTGAGCTACAGGTTAGTCGTGGACAAATTCCGGGTCATACACTTCGGAATCTTTTTGGCACTGCCACGGCGATTGGCACATCTTTTGTCACGCCGTGGGAGCTTGCTAATACAAATGCTCTTCCATTTCTGCCCGCTCAGTCCCAACTGACGTTGTCAAGCAGCAGCGCCAGCGATACGGCTGTGTCTATTTTTATCAACGGCCTAGATGACAACTACGAAATTGTTACTGAGGTTGTTGCACTAAATGGACTAACTGGTGTGACAACAACCAAAGAGTTTCGATTTATTAATGACCTAATAACCGTTGTTGGCAACGCTGTTGGTCTAGTGTCCGCTAAAGTTGGTGCAACAACATACGCGGCGATTAACGCTGGGAATGGTAGAAATCAAGCGGCGGTCTTTCATGTACCTGCTGGTTATTCTTTTTACTTAGGCCGTATTGACGCATTTACTGCGTCAGCCAACAATGACAATAAGTTTCTTACTTTTAGAAACCGCAACACCTTTTCAGATGGTCGGATATTTAACATAGCTCAGACCGAGTTTTTGGAGCGTATGGATATTCAGCGAGTATTCCCCTTTAAAGTCCCAGAAAAAACATGTATCGAATTTCAGTTCAGACTTAACAGTACAACAGCGGATATCGGTGTCTTCGGTGAAGGGGTGTTAATACAGGAGAAGGGACGCTTGTAATGGCGACAAGAAAGAAGAAATCTGTTAATCTATCAGTTAAGCGTGGCGAAAAGCTGCCAGCATCTAAAGGCGCTGGATTAACGGCAAAAGGCCGGGCTAAGTATAACCGAGCCACAGGCTCGAAACTAAAAGCACCACAGCCGGGTGGTGGTAAGCGTAAGAAGTCTTACTGTGCAAGATCAGCCGGTCAGATGAAAATGCATAACGTAAACTGTAGCAAAACCCCCAAGAAGCGTATTTGCGCTGCGAGAAGAAGATGGAAGTGCTAATGGACAACAAAATTATTGCCGGTGCAATGTTGGCTTTTCTAGGCTGGCTGGGTGTTTCAATTATGGATTTAAAGACTGACACGGCGGTTATTGCTGTGAAGGTAGATAAGAATCACGAGATACTAACTGTCTTGTGGGGTGATTTTTTGGAGAAAAGAAATGGCAATCTCGCGAGGTTCGATGTCCAAGCAAGTAAGTAAAGGTGGATCGAAGGATGCATGTTACAGCAAAGTTAAGCGCCGTTATAAGGTCTTCCCGTCAGCGTATGCAAGCGGGGCAATCGCCAAGTGCCGTAAAGTCGGTGCAGCCAACTGGGGAAACAAAACAAAGAAAGCAGCAGGCGGAACATACAAGTACCGCACAACCAAATTATATTGATAGTGGGCAAGTAACACTGAAGCCGTGGTAGAATTCTTGCTAACAGTTTACTTGGGAAGTCAACTAATAGATCAAACACAGCGGTTCGCGGACATAGATAGGTGTATCTATTTTGCTGAACGGTTATCACAGCAGCCATCGGTGCCTATAACTGACGGAAGGAGGGCCAAAATAGTAGCTATTTGTAAACCTATACCAAAGAGGTAGATATGGAACCAATTTCGACAGCGTTAGCAGGGATTGCTTTAGTTAAAAGCGCTGTTGATGGTATAAAGGCCGTAATAGGAACTGCCAATGATATAGGTGATATAGCTCATCAGATTGATGCTTTGTTTACGGGGCAGAAGCAGGTTAACGAAGCCAGAAATAAAAAGTCCGGCGTAGGAATAACCGATCAATTTGGTGTAGATAGTGTAGCTCGTGAAGTCATAGACGCGAAGATAGCCGCTGAAAAACTACAAGAGGTGGCTACTATGGTGGATATGAGATTCGGTCCGGGGACTTGGAAAGGTATTTTAGAAGAACGACAGAAACGTATACAACAAGCAAAGGAAGCAGCCGCAGAAGCAAGACGGCAAAAGCTACAAGAGGCAAGAGAATTTGAAGAATTAATAAAACAGATTGTGCTTGTTTCTACAGTTGTTGTTGCGACGATTGGTTTCTTTGTACTTTTGTTTACAGTTATTTTGTAGATATGGATGAGATATGGCAGTACGAAAAACTAAAAAGGGAGCGGCCCTCAAGAGGTGGTTCAAAGAAGAGTGGAAGGATGTTCGCACCGGGAAAGCGTGTGGGCGTAGCAAAGGAGAAAAACGGGGTACTCCATATTGCCGCCCCTCCAAGCGCGTATCTTCTAAGACCCCTAAAACATCCAAAGAAATGACAGCCGCTGAAAAACGTAGTAGAATATCGCAGAAGAAACGTCTTGGACAACCAGCGGGTAAGCCGCGTAGAGTCCAGTCGCTGAAAAGGAAAAAATAAATGGCAGTTTCAGGTTCTAGAAACTTTGAGTTAAATGTCGCCGAGATCATCGAGGAGGCATATGAACGCTGCGGTCTTGAGGCTCGTACAGGCTACGACTTCAAAACAGCGCGGCGTTCGCTTAACCTGATGTTCGCTGACTGGGCAAACCGTGGCTTGAACTTGTGGACAGTAAAACAGGGTACACAAGCTTTGACCGCAGGCACAGCCACTTATGCATTCACTGACGACTACACCGACTTGTTAGAAGTAGTGATACGACGCAGCGGCACAGATTATGAGCTAGATCGTATGTCTCGTGGGGACTACCTAACACTACCCAGTAAATCCACTGAGGGTCGCCCTAGTCAGTATTTTTATAACCGTCAAATAATCCCGGAAGTGACTTTGTGGCCTACACCTGACAATTCCACTGACACACTTATCTATTACTATGTGCAGCGGATGGATGATGCAGATACATTGGTAAACACAACGGATGCTCCGTTCCGCTTTTATCCTTGTATGGTCGCTGGCTTGGCTTACTACGTTGCTATGAAGAAAGCTCCAGAGCGGATTCAGCTTTTGAAAGCTGTGTACGAGGAAGAGTTCCAACGTGCGGCGGACGAAGACGAGGATCGAGTGCCTTTGAAACTTCAGCCGAGTATCCAGTATTTAAGGGTTAACTGATGGCAAGATATGCATCGGGCAAAAATGCGTGGGGGTATTCAGACCGCTCTGGCTTTCGTTATCGTTTAAACGAAATGGTAAAAGAGTGGAATGGTTTGAAGGTTGGACCGGATGAGTATGAGCAAAAGCACCCACAGCTAGAACCCAATAAAGTTGGGCCTGATCCACAGGCGTTACATGAGCCACGCCCTGATCAGCGTACCGAATCCAGTGTAGCGAACATATTACCGTTGAATGCCTTTGCCAGTGGCGCACAGGGATCTGGCGTAATCACGGTGACTGAGCCTTCTCACGGCAGAACAACGGGCGACACGGTGCGATTTCGTAGCGTAGCGGGATTTGATGGTTTTTCAAAAACCGTACTAGAGCAGGGCGCAGGCTATGTTATAACAGTTGTTACAACGGACACATACACATTTACCGCAGCGTCAGGAACTGCTACAACAGGTAATCAGCGCGGCGGCGGCGGAATAGCTACGGCTGGTCCGGTAACATTGGTGGTATAAATGAGCTTTACATACGCACAGCTAGAAACAGCAATACAGGATTTCACAGAAAACTCTGAGACATCCTTTGTAACAAACCTGCCGGTATTCATTCGCGGTGCAGAAGACCGTATTTTTACGCTTGTTGATCTTGAGTTATTTCGCAAGAACGCTACCGCGCAGCTTACTGTAGGTGACCCATATCTTAGTGTGCCTACGGACTATCTAGCGCCGTTTTCGTTTCAGATCATCACTACGAACTATAAAGAGTTTCTTGAAAACAAGGACGTTAATTTTGTGCAGCAGTATGCTGTTGACGCAGGTATAAATACTACACCTAAGTATTATAGCGTTTTTGATGT
>Ga0099846_1000430_pt1 | contig 17362 bp, 29 predicted proteins | sample CB_VirMetaG_FD_78180 | JGI IMG/M metagenome (GOLD analysis project Ga0099846, IMG submission 78180) | Freshwater to marine saline gradient viral communities from Chesapeake Bay - CB_1504_1 Viral MetaG | ecosystem: Environmental > Aquatic > Marine > Coastal | place: USA: Chesapeake Bay... | reverse complement strand
GGTCAGGCTGATGTAAAGATCAGCATAATCAGGACGGGCAGACAGTGCGCCAAGTTCCCACAGAGCTTGATTTGCCGTTTCAATACCCTTGGCAGAAAAACGGTACTCTGTGAGGCCAACAGCGGCTGCGTTCACGTCGATGTTGTTTGCGAATGCGTCTGCGTCAACAGCGGAGTACGTGCCGTCACTGTTCTTTTTGTGAAGACCAATGTCAACCGTACCTGCCGTGCCGAGATCATCGCAAGCAAACTTCAAGCTGTGAATAACCGCATCAATCGGCAGACGAAACACGATTGCATCGTCAGCGTTGGCGGTATCCGCAAGCTCAAAAGTATCAACGCAAGCTTTAACAACGCCACCGTGCAAACGTGCATTCACACTGTCAAACGGGTTGCTGTCAAAGTCTGTGATGTGAGTGCCTTTATAAGTAGTCATATTATGTCACTCCTTATGCTTCGCTGGATTTAATTTCTACGCATTTCGCTTCTTCCAGTCGGGTGTAACCCTTCATCATGGAAGCCTCTACGTAGTCAGGTTCACCCTGCAAGTCAGGACGAGTACGGATTGTGCCCGAAATTTCTTTCCAAGCACCACAACCCATACCGGACGGAACCCACACAGGGTTACGGCGATAAGAGTTGCTGTCCGTTGGAAGACGGGTAGAAACGATAATGTTCATGCCAAGGAATTGGCGAACCTTACCATCTACCAGTACGGGACGATCATTGAAATCCGTAGAGACAACCTGCGTCAAGGCAAGCAAGTCATCGTGCTGTTGCGGAGATACCGCGATATAGATTTGCTCCATATCGAGGTCAACATCGTTATCCAGCAGGATTTTTTGTGCTGCACGCATTTTATCCACGTTCAGACCAGTTGCAGAACCTACACCCTCTGTGACAGCTACTACGTTGTTGCTATCAAAGGCTGTGCCTGTGCTGCCAGTTTCACCTGTTTGAGCCTGACCAAAGAAAGCAGTCAGAAACAGATCATCGTCTGTACGGTTAAGGGCTGCAACCGCAGAACGAACATAAGCACCTTGCGGCGAGATGTTTGTTTGCAGCAGGTCGATATCATCAACAACCTTACCCCAGTCGTACATTTGCGGATATACCCAGCGACCATCGTGTACCATGTCGATGTTCTGGGCAGGTTTTGCGGAAGTAGAGCGTAGTACCGCAGATGTCTTATCAATCTGGGACATCATACGGAAGGCTTTGTTACCACTTGCGGCTTGCTTCATAGCGTAGGGCGCAAGTTTGGCAGTCATTTGCTGCGACAGCAGTTCGAGGTTTGTCGAATACTCCTGCGCACGCAAGGCTTGAATGTCAGTCATTGACATACTCCTATTGTTACGGTTATGGATATGTATTCGGATTTGCTTGTCCCAGAGGGGGCGCTTCCTACGCTATTTATGTCAGCGTGGACCTTTTTTGCAGGGGCTTACGCTTGTCCCGCGATAATTGCATTAAGGCGTTTCATCTTTTCAATGTCGGCCCCAATGCCTTTATTATAATTACCTAATCGTGTATTGTCACCTTTAATTTCATCCATCATTTGTTTTTTATCGCTAATGGCTTGCTCTTTGGTATAGCCATAAGGACGGTCGCCGCTTGCATCCGGAATGCTGTGTTCTTTCAGGCCGTACCCTGCGTTAGCAAACATCTTGAGCATGTTTGCCGTACCGATGGCGTTTTCGATTGCTGTCAGCATGGCTTGCTTATCAATTCCCTCTGGTAGGTTCTTACTAACAAAGCGTCTGGCTAGTTCTTCACGTTCACCGAAGGCATTGCCCCATTCTTTCTTTAGGCCATCAAGCTCAACCTGTTGCTGTTTTGAGATTTCCTGCATAACTGCGGACTGGTATTGAGCGTCAGCCTCTGCCAGCGCGTTAAGCTGCTTTGGGTTCAATCCACTTGCATGTGCCACTTGTGCCATTGCTTGGATGCGGCCCTGATCTACCGGAACACCTTCGGGTAGCTTAATCTCATACTTGTCAGCACTTTCAGGGCGGCCCAGACGATTATAAATCTCGTCCATTGCGCCTTGCTCTGTCATATCCTTCGGCAGCTTGATAATCTGCTCAGGCGGTACACCTTGAAACTTTTCAAGATTACGGTAACCCTCAACAGCTTTAAGCGGGTTATCCCATTTTTTGTTTTGAATATATCCAACGACTTCTTCCGGAGCGCCATCATACCATGCTTTTTGTACGTTGTTTTGCTCGGGTGCTTGTCCTGTGGCTTCCGGGGCTTGCGCTTGTCCTTCTACCTGCGGGGCCTGTTCAGTCATAAATAAGTTCTCCTTTGGTTGTTTACATGCGGAATTGCATGCAATTTTTATAAATCCTCATACCACGTGTATGTGCCTGTAAAGTTCTGATTCGATCCACCCGTTGCCGTGCGCTCAACAGTAATGACGAGATTTAAAGACGGCGGCTGTGTCAGTTCCAGTTCTCTAAGATTTATGTCTATCGTCTGTGTTGGGCCAAGACCTTTGGATGCAATCAAATTACCGCCCGTAAAATTCACCGCGGTGGTATCTACATCGGACACAAGGTTTGTTCCTGCGTTGGTAAAGTTCTGCTCTATTCCGACATTGCTTGTCGTCCTAACCCTGACAATTGCATTTCTGGACGTTTCGTTCGAAACGGAAACATTTAACGGCTCAATATCAATTTGATTGTTGATACCATTGTATGTCCGTCTATTTCTTACCGTCAGAATAGCCGTTTCTGTCGTTGTTGTGATTGTCTGCGTTGCTGAAGCGGCTCGAGCGTTTCTTGTCTTATTTCCGTCTCCCTCGGCAAAAGCACCGAAAGAGTTAACATATACACCAAGGTTTGTTGTGCTCCCCAACGAAACGCAATACATCCCTACCCTTAAAGACGGGTTTGGAATACCTAGTGTTGTAGATATGTTAACAAGGGTTATTGCGTGAACCTTATTATATTTATGCGTCTTGGGGTCAAACACGTAATATATAATGCTGCCAAAGCCCATATTCAGATATTGTATTTTGTAAAGATTGCCCTTAGTCGGGTCCAGACTAGGCATCTTATCAATATTCCAATCCGTCTGCGCGACAAAGTCACTCGTCTTTGTAACTCCTGCGGTATTCTGCGCGATAGACCCCGCGCCCGTACCAGACGAGCTATAAGAATATGTACCACTCTTTGCCCCATCGGAAAGCGCGTTAATGATCACAGTGTCATTAATTTGGTCTGCTCCCCATACCGACTGGTTGGATGAATTATTTAACCATGCCGCTATCTGATAGGCGTTATGCGCGGCAGTTCCTGATGTCAGTGGTATGGAATACTCAACGTCATTAAGCGTTAGAGTGAGCGTCTCTGCACCACCTGCGCCAGTTGTAATGGTTATTGTTCTTACCTCTGATAGCCCACCGTATCTGTGCCATACGCCAAAAGATGCCCCGTTATAACCGAAACTCATTTCCTCACCAATAGATATCAGGCCAACACCCTGCCAGCTATTCGCGGCACTTGATGAGAAATACCCGCTAAATCTAACTTTAGCCCCTTGGCCTACTCTGTGTGAAATAGCCCTGAATGATTGTATAGCCCCATAACCGCCGCTATCTGTTCCAGTGGAGCACTTGAACATTCTATTCTCTGCGCCAGTAGTTCCGTTGTTTGCGGTAAACTCTCTGAAATTTGCAGGAATAAGATTGTAAGTAGCCGAACCCTCAATAATAGGAACATTCTTAACTGTTTCAACCTCGTTAAAGGAGGATTTCCCGCCCTTAAACTCTGCGTTGTCATAGTATCTATTTATTAGGTCAGACGTGTTTTTCATGTTTAAAACTCATCATCCGGATAATTAATGTCCATTTCATAAACCTGTTCAACGTCCACCTTTAGCATGGACATAATATACAGGAATACCTGTCTGCGGCCTTCATCTATAAGCATCTGGTTTGTATCGCCGTTATACGTGGTTGTTGTCGCATTGCAGAAAACTCTTAACTCTGCCAAAACATCCTTGGCTGTTTCGTTACCAAACGTCAGCCTAAAGGCTTTCTGGGTTTCTTTCAGTATGTCTTTTTTACTCATAGGACTGCGCCTGTGCTACGTCTTTAATCGCCCCTGCGATCTGCGGGGCGGCTTGGATAAGCTGCTGTGCTTGTTGCGCTTGGGCTTCTTGTTGCATAATCGCTGCCATTTCTTCATCGGAACGGAAGATTTTAGCAGGTGCGCCGTTGGCCTTGCGGATCATGTCACCGTACTCGTTCCAGTCAATGCGGCGCAATACAGACGGGTCAATCTGCGCCAATGGCAACAATGCTTGAACTGTACGCTCTGCCCCGAGGCTTTCTTCTGCCATCATCATCCGGCTCAATGGATTAGTATAAACAATATCAAATCGGCCTTCTTGCGACTTGACAGCGTCAGGCATTGCCAAAGGTGCGCCATCCTCAAACATACCGTATTGCTCATAAATAGAAATTTCCCGCATGATAAGCGGCTCTAACAATTCGGACATCTGTCTGCCAGCGGTTGGGGTCAGAAGCTGCCCCTTTTCCTGCGCTCTTTGCAAAACCTCTGTTGCCGTCATTGCGGGTGCATCCACAAGGATTTGAAACAGATTAAGAAAGAATGCACGGTTAATAAACTGGCGGCTTTCCTCGATGGTGTCGCTTGACGTTGGAATGCTCGCACCTGATTGGTAAGGACGAACCAAAGGCTCGCCGTTCATTCCCAATGTGCCGTAGTTAATCTTACCTGATTGCATGGAAAACTTGCGGATTGAACGCTCATCTGCTGCCAGAATAGGCGGGTCCACAGCCATATGGCGTGCGCGAAGGTCTGTCTTGCGTACAGCGTTAAGCATCTTGATTTCAGCCAGCACAGACATTGCGGGGCTGCGACCGTAAATCTCGTTGGGGCTTGTCGTCCATCGGCTGATAATATACGGAAAAGAGTTATAGCCACCTACGTCAATCAGTGAATTATCTTCAATAGAGATATGATAGCTAACAAACGGCATGTCACCATCACCGTTCTCGTTTGGCATCACAACATGCAGGAATTCAAGTTTCTGGCTTGGGTGTTTCTCAAAATTTTTCTTTACACATGGAGGGGCTTTATCACCCCATTTCTCCATACCTTGCCGCGCTGTAAGCCTGTACTTCCGATAATCTACATCAATAAAGCCGCGATTGTTCTCCATGTAGAAATGTTCGGCTACATGGCCCGACTTATAGCGAATACCACTTCCAACCATATCTTCAACAATCATAATCCCTGTGCCAAAGGCCAGCAGGGATAAATAAGTCTCGTGAAGCTGTGATGCAAAGTTAGACCGCGCTGAATACCTGCGCTTGAATAAAAAACTTGTTAGTTTATCTGCCCACTCTTGAGATGCCTGATCGTCTTCAATTTCCTCTGGAAGGCCAATCTTGTGCCATTGTGTACCACGTGGAGATACAACGCTTTCAATGGCGGCTGCGCCATGGTCCAAAGCAAGGGTGGCTGTATCATCAAACTTCTTTGAAGTTCTGCGCTCGCCTTCTTCCCTCTTGCTGCCGAAAAACTCATCCTGACGGGGCAACACAAGCGGGGCTACTTCTGCCCAATGCTGTTCAAATGTGCTGCGGTCAGATGCAAGTTGACCCTGTTTCTGGATTAGTTCAGAAGCTATGCCCATTTAACCACCCAGAAGACGTTTTGTTGCAATACCGTTATCATCCCCTGATGTTCCGCTTGACAGCATTGTAGAGCCACGACCAGCCTGTAATGTACGGCGGCGTTTCTCCTCATCTTGTGCTGCCGAGATTTCAGCCGCTTTTTCTTCGGCTGTCTTTTGCTTTACCGTCTCAACCTTTGGCATACTTGGTTTTGAAAATGGATTAAGGCCGCCCATGTGTCCCCCTTACAGATTATACGGGTCTGTGTCATATGAAACGTTTTCCGTGTGAACAACATGATAAACCCCGTCTGTTGTCACTGGTACTTCGTTAAACCCTACGGCGTACGTTCTGAAAGCATCTGCGCAATGGCTTGCATCGTCATGCAGGTGCTTATCTTTCCATACTCCATGCCTATCGTCCCATTCACGCCTATAATTGTCAAGATGTTTGATGCCCTTTGAACAATGCTTTTCATCAAACCATGTCTGCGCCAAAACTGGCTTGCAAAAGTTCTGAATATCTTTCCCGACATCCTGTGTTCTGGGAACAATGCGAATGGGATTAATGCCGACAGATTGCGCCAATTGCTTTGACGTTTGAACCTCGCGCCCCTGAATACGCTTTGCGCCATCGTGGGGCCAGATATGCTCTTGATAAACATACGGCTTTGATAGCAACATTCTAGCGTAGTAATCCCATCCCTCGTTATGGCTCTCGTGGTAATCAATCATGCGGCGTTGGTTGTTGATATACTGAAAGAACCAGATTGACATATCATCGTTCAAGCCAATGTCCCAGAAGGTATAAACCTTATGCCGTGGGTCATGGGAAACAGTTGTAATCTGCCCACGTTCACGAATAAGCGTCATTTGCTTGGTATAATACGCGCCTTCCATTGACTGCTGAAAGGCTTCTTCCGGCGTAGAGGGATACTCACGCAGCATGTAATCGCCCTGAGTTTCTTTCTTCTTGACGTACCATGCCTTTTGACCGGGGCTTAACTCAATACCGAGATTATATAGTTTCTGAAAATATTCCTGCATTTCCACATCAACAATCGTATTGCTGATGTAAGGCTCATCCAGTGTGTAGCTTTTATCCTCAAACCACGGGAAAAAGAATAGCTTCGGATCAAGCGGCGATAGATGAGCGTTTGTTTCCTTCAGGCGTCTGGCACGCTCACAAAGCTCGAAAAACTCCCCACTGTTACCTTCTGCCGTACTCTCGATGTAAATCTGCTGTCCGGCTTGTACGGTGTTTAATGCCCCTGTTTTGATCTCAACGGCTTTATCTGGGTATCTTGCGGAGATTTTACCGTACTCGGATACATGCAATATCTGGAAAGTACCGCCACGTAAGGATGTGCCGATGTTTATTGACGATCCATTGCTGAATGACATCTTGCGTGCGCTGTCTGTCACGGCTGGTATATTATCCCTTAACCACTGCGGCAGTCGCTCATAGGCAAACTTGATCTTATTCCCGAATAAGTCTTCCGCGTCTTCACGTGTGGCAGCGATAACACCTGCTGAAATATTCTTCTTAAACAAACATTCATCCAATATGTGAACCATAATGAACGTGGAAAACCCTAGCTGACGGGCTTTCAGAATAACATTAAACTCATGGCTGTTCTCCATGAGCTTTCTTTGTGCGGAATTGGGCGAGAATTTTACCTCCCGCCCTTCCTTATCCTTGATGTAGTAAAGATTGGACATCCGCCAAGCCTTGGACGACAAGAGCATCTTTAGCTTGGCGGTATCCTGATCCATTAGGCAGCGGCGTAGTAAGTCGCGTCTATTTTCTTAAACTCGCCAGCAGAAGCATCCCAGATAACAAGGAAGTCACCGGACGCAGGTGCAGCCAGTTCTGCCAGTTCGTTGATGTTCATATATGCAAGAGCGTACTTGTCGTTCATGTTATTTCCCCTTAAGCGTCTGCGGCTGTATCAATAAATTGCCCTGCCTTGACGACCTCTAGCCGCGACTGGTCAGCAGGAAGGAACTCATTTCCATCGGTATTTGCCACGGCTGATACGTTTGTATCACCGATCTTATACCAAAGGTCCGCGCCATTAGCGGTAATCAGAATGGCTTTTGTCTGCGCGTTGAAGGCTGCTGACTTTACCCCGGCATCAAGAACCTGCGTTGTAACACGCTGCCCGTAATCTGCGGATGTTGTCTGTCCTGATTGCAGGGGCGAAGGTGAAGAACGCTCACTGATAATGACTTCATCGGCCATTTGTTAACTCCCGTTTTGGATTTCTTCAAGAATGTTTTTGATAGATACAGAACCGCTATGCTCTGTCTTTTGGCTATCGTGGTAATTATGCTTACCCAGAATGAGCTTGGTAATGGTGGGATTGTACGTACCGTCTAGGCCGTTTGAAAGCAAAACATCTTCCTGATGCGTCAGGAGATTTTCAATAATGTCAGAAAACTGTGGCTTATCACCGTCTCTTACCCATGCGTGTACAGTCTCGCGGCTAATACCTAGAGAAACAGCAAGTCCTGCAATGCTTGGGATTTTCTGTCCCAATTCACGCCAGCCACCGTTGATATACTCGGCGGTTTTTTTCAAGATTTCATCATTGTAAAGCGTAGGTCTAACCATGCCATAAGTATATGCGGCATGATTATGCGGCGCAAGCGTTTATTTCTTACTTTTGCCAGACTTACTCAAAGCAATCGCCACGGCTTGTGCTTGCGGCTTTCCCTCTTGTTTCAGGCGCTTGATGTTTTCCTTGATTGTCTTGTCTGATTTTCCAGATTTTAGTGGCATTATAATTCCCTTCAATAAACAACAACTCGCCCTTTGTGCTGTATCATTTTCTCAATGAAAAAATCAAACGGCACTGGCCCGTATAATTCAAGAGGATAGCTATAGTCTCTTGTTTCATAATATATCTGCTGTGCTTTGAGTAAGCCTTCATATGTTATTTCTGTCATTTCAAATACTCCGGCACTTCATCCATAATAGCCTTGGCAAGCCGTTTTGTTGCTTCCATTGGCTTGGTAGTGCCTAGCCGCCAGCGGGTGACTGTGCCCCTTGTGCAGCCCATTAGACTTGCAATACGTGCATCCTCTGACAATGCGCCTGTGTGGTAGGTCATTCTACACCGCCTTTTGCGCGGGTGATTGCGGCATCGGCTTTTGCTAGCGCGGATTTAGCGGCTTGATATGACACGCCTTCTGGGTTTTTCCGCATATCAATACAAACCTCCAAAGCCGCCAGTAGTTCAGCCTTGATCGCTTCGTTTTCGTAGTAGACGTTACAGGCTTTTACGATAAAGGCGGCGTCTTCTTTTCCCGTATAGGCTGCAATGGTATTGCCGCCGCTCTCTGGCACCACATCATTGCTAATCATGCCAGACCTGTTTTCTTGAAATATCCAAGGCAGCGGCGTGTGTTTATGTTCTTCGGTCATTTTTAAAATCCCTTTTCTGTGTTGCTCTATCTTGATATTACCACAATGCTATCTTATCACAACAACAATCTGCGCAATATTATTGCTTTCTATTTCCCTTCGCCAATCACTTGCTTTACGGCTTCTTTCAGGTCTAATACGGCTTGCCTTTTATCTGTCGGTATGCCGTAACATGCCCAGTTTTTAATCGTTCCCTGTGTTACACCCATGTGAATGGCGATCTTTGAATAATACAGGCCGACCGATCTAAGAAATTCCGCGTCTGTCATTGATTTAGCCCCGCTTTTAAATGCCGCATCGGATAAGATGTGAGCCAAAGCTCAACCGTTTCTTTTGCTGGTTTTACCTTTGCGCGGGTTTTAAGCAAGTAAATGGCGCAATCCTTATCAATTTTCCCATTTTTGAGCATTTTCCAAACTGCGCCAACAGTGTAAAATTCCTTGTCCCACTTCATGACATTTTCGCAATGTAATTGGATGTTGATTTTTCCGCAGCCTTTAGAGTTTTAAAGTGGCGGCCTTCATATCCATTAATAACATTTTCTTCGCCATCACGGTCAATTCTAACGATCAAGGCATAAAAATGGCCGTCTGCGTTTTTTCTGATTACTGCTTTATGTGGGCTCATTGTCTCTCTCCTGTGTTTCTTGATCCACTCTTGATCCTATAACCTATATTACCATGACTTTAGCGTCATGCAATAGGTTTTTTTGGTAATTTTATTGCTTTTTAAAACAACCTGCCCTGCCGTTTATGCTCTTCCAGCCTTTTAACGCTTGCGGCGTGATAATCTGGGTCTTTTTCAACACAGATAAAATCAAGGCCAAGGTCGTGACACGCAATGGCGGTTGTACCTGAGCCGGAGAAGGGGTCGAAGACTGTACCAGAAGAAATAGACTTGCTTGCAATGTATCCAATTAAATCAATGGGCTTTTGCGTTGGATGTAGTGCATTGTCTGTTTTTTGAAATTTTAAAATATTGCTTTCACGCTTACCAATGAGGTGTTTATTTAATTTGTTAACAAATATAATCATTTCATATTGTGGCGCAAAATCAGCAAATAAATCACCGCTGCCATGATTGTTTTTCATCCAAATAAGGATGTTTTTAATTTTAGCATGCTTTTCTATTTCCGTTTTAAATATATCTACTTTATGCCAGCTGCAAAATATATAAGCCTGACCATCTTCCTTTAAAATCCTAAAGGTTTCTTCTGCCCACTGCGGAAGCCAGTCTAAATTATCATCACCATCTATTTTCTCATGCCTTTCTTCTCTTCTTCCTGATTGGAATTTCATTCCAAAAGGAGGATCAGTCAAAACCAAATCCACACACTTGTCGGGCATTTCCCGCATAAAATCCAGACAATCGCCCAAATGTATTTGATTAATCATTTAATCACCCGTTCAATAAACACTTTCCCCAGTACCTTTTCAATCAATGGCCCCTGCTTACGTGCCAACGGCAACAACAGCTCATCCTGAATGAATATGTGGTCTTCCCGCTGCCATGCGTCACGAAACAGGCCATATACGGCATAAGGCGGTAATACCTCTGCCAGTTTGTTATGCAATGCGCTGGGATGCCAAGTGAAATCCGGCGCGTCCTGCTTTATGCCTTGAATGTAGGTTTTTAATTTGTGGTGCATTACTCAATCCCCGCAAAAGGAACGTATTTAGTATAACCCAAGGAAGGCTCGTTTCGAATAGAACGCTCTGCCAGCCATTTAATACTATCACCATGCAGGCACAACATATCACCGCGATATGCTTCCCAAGGCTGATCTTCTGGGCTATGGGCTAAAACAGCCCTAGCGGCCTTTGTAAGGTCGTTGTTTTTTTCTAGGTCAAATCTATACATCTAAGTGCCTTTCTTTTTTTGTACGGCGCACGTCCTATTGAATTTCGCTATTTTAAACTGTATTGCTTACGTAGTGATGCTGTTGTCGTCTTTTTGGCTTCTCTGCACCGCCTATGCCAGCCCCTGCAATCCCTTGGGTTAGGTTTGCGTTCTTTGCGGATGTTTATGCGAAATCCGAATAGGGTGAATGAGATCATTTTTCACCCCCTTCTACTGGGGTGGCTGCTTTATATCCGTCTCTCCACCCCCTTTCGTATATTTCCTTAGCGCATGTCTCCCATGTTGCCTTGTACTTTGCAGTATATTCAAAATCCTTTTCCCAGTCTGGTTTTTGGTTCGGAACAGGTATAGAAGCGTCAAACCGCCAAGGGTATTTCTCCGCACAGTCTGAACATATACCGCACATGGGCGGTAAACATCCGCAGTCATACTGAATTGTTCTCTTTTCTGTCATCTTTATACCCCGCAGCTTCCGTTTGTTTCCATGCAATAATGGTCTGTTTCTTCAAAAGCAAAATCAGGGGCTTTTTTTACGTTTTGTGCCAATTCTTCAAATGAATAACCGTCATTGAATGTATGCCCGTGTTTTTTTTCCTGCGCGATAAGCCATTCAACACTTTGTGGATTTGTTCTGCAAAGCATGGCGTTTTGATACTCGCTGTGGAAAAAGCACCCTTCGCAGTTCCCGCCCACGGTCTTTCCATTCGGCATGATAGGTAAATCTAAATCAAAACCATTATGTTTCCAAAACTCCGCGACATCACGAGATGTGATGCCTAAATCCCTTAATGGCGTTATAGCAGACTGCATAGAGTCAGAACGCACAATCCTGTTAGGCTCATCCGATCTATACCCTATGGCGTAGTTCCACTTTTTATGCCCTTGCGACCTGATGTACCTTCTCGCAGTTTTTACTTTTAACTCACTGGTGCAAAAACGCTTAAATTTATTCGGTATTGCTTTTCTTTTTGCGTTTAGCTGCGCAAATGGTGCGCCTTCTCTGTTTGCCGTGGCGTAATCGACAATTTTAAAGCCGGCTTTATTAAGCGGATCTGGACAGTAATATTCTAACCAGACGATATTTAAGCCCCATTCTATATCCATCTTGTTAATAAAATCATAAGTAACCGATGCTTCGCGTCCTGTGTTTTGGAACATAAAAACGGTATCTTTATTATTTTTAAGCAAATAGGCCATATACCCACTCGTTCTCCCGCCTGATATTTGAGCAAATGTGATCATTTCTTCTGCCTTTCTACAATTTCACGTAATTCCGCTACAATCGCGCGGAAATTCTCGTTTTGCGCTTTTAGCTGTTTGTTTTCATTGCGGAGGATGGTGTTTTCCTGCGCTATGAATGATATGTTTTTATCCAACTTAAACTTCCCTGAAATATGGCCCGACCTTGGTTTCCATCGCCATTGACGGAACCGCATCGCTGCCAACGTTTACTTTTAGCGTGTATCTAGTCGCGTCCATTTCTAACCAGCGCATGTCGTCTGCGCCCTCGACTTGGCGTATCATGTAAAGCTGCTCACAGGCTTTTTTCAATCCACCTCCGCCGAAAAGTTTTCCGTCTTGGTTCATCTGGGCGAGAATAACAACCCAGATTTTATTCTTTTTGGCGAAGTCTGCCAGCTTCTGGGCCACATCCCGAAGGTGCTTTTCTTCTGTCTGCCTATTGTCTGCACCAGATACAAGCTGCCAGTAATCAACAATGAACCCTTTTATGCCGCTTTTTGTAACCATGCGGCTTGCTTCTTCGATAATCTCATTCACTGTAAAGCTGGGCGCGTCCACGTAAAATGTGTGTTTCCTTGGCTTAACTTCTGCCAGCCGCTTTTTAATTTCATCCCGTTTATTCAAAAAAGCCAGCGAGTTTATACCCAAGTCACGGCTGATATTTCTCTGCTCGATGTACATTGAACCCATTTCCAGCGCGAAATAAGCGTGATTTGTACCCTGTTTGTCCAGATTGTAGCTGATTGTATGCGCTAAAGTTGTCTTACCTGACTTCTCAGCCCCGCATAAACCGTAAACAAAACTGGAATACAGGCCGCCGCCCATTGCCATATCAAGCTGGTAAATCCCAGTCTTGTCACAAGATGGCGGCATTTCCAAAGATTGCTTAATTTCTTCCAGTACAGCCGCAGCGGTCTTTGACTTGTCGCTTCTGCTTTCTGAATTTTTCACCGCAGATAATGTTTCCCGTATCTCCGCAAGTGACATTTTTTCGTTAATTTGGGATATTGCAAACAAAATGCGCTCTTTTTCAGTCTCCTGCCGTATCGCCAAGGAATAGTCACGGATTTGCTCTCCGCTGGTTGACATCGCAAGGTCGGTTATATCCCTAAGGCTTTCAAAATCATCTGATGATAGGACTTTGACAAAATCAGCAATTGAGAAAGATTGCTTTTCTGCCCATAGTTCCCTTAAGCGGGTAAATACAAAACGGCAAAAATCATCTCTAAAATCTTCTTCTGACAAGTCAGCGTCCAGAATACCGGACGGGTTGCCGAAAAGAGCCGCAATCAAATAATGCTCAAACATCGCTAATCCCCATAAGTTGCTTTTGAAGTTCCATTTTGTCGCTGGTGTCTTTTGGTTTGGCAGGGGATGGCTTTGCATTTGCCAGCCAGTTATTCATAAACCTGCGCTTGTCTTTCTTTGCCTTTCTTGGATTGCTTGCTTCCCATGCCATAGCTTTCTTAATCTCGGCCTGAATATCAACCTTCGGGTAGGCTTGCATCCATGCCTGCAAAACATCCTGCGCAAAATTATATTCTTTATTCTTTTCCTTCTTCCCTTCTTCTATTGTGGTTGCTCGTTGGTTGCTCTCGTGCGCCGTTGTTGGTTGATCGTCTTGGTACAAAGACCAGTTAACTATTGATATTATTGAATATTTGCTGGTTGATTTGATGGTTAAGTTGCTGGTTGATTTTAGCTTAAAAATCGCAGTGCGAATTTCTTGTTCTGATAGGCCAGTTTCAACCGCCATAACCTTGCGGCCAGTAACAAAAGAGCCAGCAGGAATAGTCTTTCCTTGGAATTTACCTTCCTTAAAATTTGCCTTCATTAAGCAATAATTAAAAACATGGGATGTCTTATGGTCTTTAAACCATTCCCATTCCAGAGTTGATCTATGAAGTTTTATCCACCCAGCCATGATTAACCCCTAATTTTCAAAAGAAGTCGTTCAACGGCTTCGGCTGGAATAATCCCGCTTTCCCATAGAGTCATGATGCGCTGTTTTTGGATTGATTTGTCTTTAGCCGATAGCGCGGCTTTAATGAGTATGCCAGATATGGCGTTTTGTAATGACTGCATAGAACCCCCTTAGCAGGTCGCCTTAGATGGAAAAAGTAGGGGCACAACGCTAAGGTCGTTGGGTTCGGTTGCAGGCCTAGCCCCTTGTGAAAACATTAAACACAGATTGCGCGAAAATCAAGACGGAAAATAATTTATTTTTTCGGCAAGTTTTGCCTTGCATTGTCGGCAAGGATTGCGTATAAAAGATGTGGGCGGTCGGCGTGGATGGACACGCAAACGCGTAAAGACTGGACACTGCCAACGGGTAATGCCGCGAGTTCGTCGAAGTTCCAGAGCAGGTATCAAGCCCTGCACTGCCCAACACTTAAAGGAGCAAAGCAATGGATTTATGCTACTGCGGATTTAGAGACGATAGTGAACAACAATTAGACATGCACGGTGAGCCTATTTGCCGTTATTGTGAAGGGGATGAAAATGACCAAAGAGAAACAAAACCAACAGCCTGAGTTTAAGGATGTGCAGGAAGTATTGCACTTTATCCAGAAAAACTTGAAGGCTCCAAAGTCTAATTATAACAATTTTGGTAAATATCACTACCGCTCGGCAGAAGATATTAAGGAAGCCCTTAAAAGCATCATGCCAGATGGGGTTAATTTCTTGACTAGAAATGACATTGCCTTAGTGGGTGAGCGTTACTATGTGAAGGTTTACGCTACTCTTGAATACAAGGAAAAAACCGTTGAGACATACGCATTTGCCAGAGAAGATGAGAGCAAAAGAGGCATGGACGCAGCGCAATTAACCGCAGCCACGTCAGCCTACGCAACAAAACTTGCTATGGATTGCCTTTTCTTGCTGGACGACACAAAAGCCAGTGACGAAACAAGCAAGACAACAAAAAAGCAAATGGATGATGAGGAAGCAAAAAAGCACGTATCAGGCGCAAGAAATGCAGATGACGCAAAAGCTGCTAATGCTCTGGGCGGGTCAGTCCGCGATGGCATTGATGCTGAAACCGTACAGAAAATGTACGATCAGGCTATTGACAGTATTAAAAAATCCCCTGACTTGGAGATCCTAAAAGCTGTTGTTGAAAAAACCAACAAGGGCATAAAGGTTTTCAGTGAAGAGCAGCGGAAAAAAATTACAGCAGAAAAAGATAAGCGTAAGAGCGAATTAGAAAACGCATCACCGCATATGTAAGGAGAGACTAAATGCAATACGACAACACAAATCGCGGCGTACTTTTTAAAAACAACCGCAAGGAAAAAGAAACACACCCAGATTACACTGGCAAGATCAACGTAAACGGCGAAGATTTTGACATCAGCGCATGGGTAAAGGAAGGAAAGAACGGTAAGTTCTTTTCAATGTCAGTCAAACCGCCATACCAGAAGCCAGAAACACACAAAGGCATGAACAGCCAAGGTGACGTGCCAAGCGGTCGGGATGATTTTGAAGATACGGATATCCCATTCTGATTATGCAAAAGGTAAAGCCGATACGCGACAAAGTCCACCTTGCTTTTTTGCTTACGCTACCTTGCTCAAGATGTGGCGCATATCCATCACAGGCCTCGCATATCAGAAGGCACGGCGGCGGTGGAACGGCATATAAAAGTGAGGATGACAGAGGATTGCCGCAGTGCCACGAATGCCACTCCCTGAGCCACCGTATAGGGGAAGTGTCTTTTTACAAGGACGTATATAAAGCACATGAACTAGCTAGGGCTTTGTATTTATTTAGCGGCAATACATGGGAAGCTTTGAGTATAATAGCAAGGATGAGACGTGATGTTTATCATTAGGAACGAACAAAACCGCCAGCAATGCATTGACGCTATCCGCAACATGCCTTTGCACCCAGTGCAACAGGTAAAGATCGGCGACTATAAGCGCAACCGCACAAGGGAACAGAATGACGCCCTACATAGCTGGTTTCGCGCCATTGCAGAGCATACAGGCTATACAGAGGAAGAAGTCAAAGACAAGCTGGTTTTGACCGTGTTCGAGCCTACACACCGACAGGTAAAGGTAAAGCGCGGGAATGAGTTTGAAGAATACACACTGGTAGAACGCCGCAGCACAGCAGATTTAAGCGTTGAGGAGTTTATCAGGCTACAGGATGCCACGCTTATGGTGGCGCATACTTTAAACGTAACACTACAGCCATATGGAGGCAGTTAATGGACTTGAGACAGGATAGACTAGACAAGGGCTACAGCCAGCGGGAATACGCCTTAAAACTTGGCGTTGCCGAGCGTACCTTGCGGTATTGGGAAAGCGGGGAGATTGAAATCCCGTCACTGAAAATGCCTGAAATCATAAAACGGGCAAAGAAGTTGCGGTTAAAGAAATAGCCATTTCAAGAGCATGTTCTGGACTGGTCACAATATAGACAGACCCGCGCCAGTCTCGATGGAATATAACTTCATCCGGTGTAAGTTTCTGCGCTGACTTTGGCTTATCACCGTCTTTTATTTCAAATAGCAGATTTATGCCGTTTTTACCGACTACAATATCAGGAAAGCCAGCCCCCAGCGCGTGGGTGGGATAGACAGAAAACCCTGCAATTCTAAGGGCGTTTACTATGTCTTTTTGGTTAACGTCTGTTCTGGCTGCGCGTCTCATTATGTAAGTATAAATTATTTTTAAAAATAGTGAAATAGGGGCTTGCATTAGGCAATGCTTGCCGTATAATGGGGATACAAAACAGGAGCAAAACCATGGAAAAATTAACAACAAGCGGACATAAGATCAGAACATGCGGCGCACATACAGGCCACATCGTTCAGGACATCGCCTTTTGCCATTCAGAAGCATGGGCAGAAATCATCGCCAATGCGGTGAATACGCAGGAGGAGCTGGTGGGGGCTTTGGAGGAAGTTTGTATTTATTTCGCCGAGACTGGCCATCCGATAGACGCTTTTATGTTGGATCGATGGAACAAGGTGTTGGCAAAAGCAAAAGGTGAAGCATGATCCGCGATTTTCTATCAATCCTATTCCTTTTAACCGTCTGCCTTTTTGGGGGTGCGTTGTGACAGAATTTGACTGGAAAGAAGTTTTCGCCCAAGGCATGGCAGAGCATAACGCGAAACGTGCGAAAGAGATTAGTGAATTACTTGAAAAGGTGCTGCCAGATGACAAAGAATG
>Ga0099846_1000417_pt1 | contig 17537 bp, 35 predicted proteins | sample CB_VirMetaG_FD_78180 | JGI IMG/M metagenome (GOLD analysis project Ga0099846, IMG submission 78180) | Freshwater to marine saline gradient viral communities from Chesapeake Bay - CB_1504_1 Viral MetaG | ecosystem: Environmental > Aquatic > Marine > Coastal | place: USA: Chesapeake Bay... | reverse complement strand
CGACATATTTTATGGTTAGCCCCAAACCCAAACAGGTTTAGTTCCTTTACCTTTACCTGCGCCAGTAAACCAACATGATTTAGGCAAGCTTTCACGATCCTCTACATCTTCGGGCGGAAAACCAAAGCGCACCCTATCTTCATCTAATGATTCCGGCTTAATGTCCTCTCCAAGATAATTAGAAAAAACTTCTGCCGCTTCCTCTTTTGAATAACTGCCACTTAGAGCATAAGTACAGTCACTAAGTGACATTGGTTCACTAAAGTCTTCTTCAAATTTAGGCATTTCTTAACTCCTTCTTGTTCGACATTATTTCTTGTTGACAGGAAGCGCGTCCTGAAGATGATCTTCAAGGTTTTTTATATCTTGCTCGCATTCAATACATAAAGATTTACCATCCCCCATATATCGCGAATTGCACTCTGGGCAATGGTGTAGAACACCACGCCTGTTCTCACAAATATCTAGCGGGTTTCTCATTATCGAGTTGTAATCTTCTTGCTGCATGGCGTTCTCCGTTAATAGTTAATTGCCGACATTATTTCGTTTTAGTCTGCTGTATATATTGCGTGAACCTTGCTGATTCGTTCTATATGTCGCTTTGCTGAGTCAAGTGTCAGCCAAGTATTTACACCGTTTAATTGCACCCATACAGGAAACCACCAACGTTTAACTTGGCATTCATACCCACAATAGTTGTCACCAACAATTCTATATTTAGTTTTAGGCATTTTTAACTCCTTCTTGTTCGACACAATATCTACTTAGATACTGAATTTAAACTTAGCGCCATCTTTAATGCCACTTTTGCCCGCTTCTATCTTTTCAACCTTGCCACCATGATCAAAGAATTCGTTTATCTGGTCATTGATAGTTTTTGATTCTTCTGTGCGCGGAGGCATGATTCTGCCGTGACTAAGGGCTTCACCTGGTTTGATTAAAGTACTCATAATTCTGTTTCCATTCTGAAAATAATTGCACAAGCTTTAACCAAGCTCGCATCTATTGCTTCAAAGTTGTTTCTTCTAACTAGCCATAATCCTGTTTTATGATCCTTATATGCTTTCATGCTGCCTGCTCCTGTAATGATAATGGTAGTTCAAAAGCGTTCAAGCCAATAGCTGCATAGGCTTTGATTAACTGTTTAACTAGATAGGTTTCTGTGCTACCGAAGTATTGGCCGTTATTGGTAAAGATTAGAATTTTAGTTTTCATGTCGTTTCCCCTGTTTCGTTGTTGATGTATTAACCTTAGTCTTTAATAGATTAGTTGTAAAGATAAATATAATATTTATTGTGTTTATTCTTGATTGTTCGCATATTGAATAGCTTCTGCAACGGTTTTAAAGTCAATTTCTTTCATCATCTGATCACCACGAAAATCAAACTTAACTATCATTAACTTAGCTCCATCATTAATTTCATCAATCCAATACTCTGTATTGCTGTGAGTTTCACTGTCGGCCCATATCTGAAGGCTTTGTTCTTCTGTTTCAAATTCAAGCATGTTATTCCCCTAGTTATCGTTGAGCCACTATAAGCGGCTTCTGGTCAGTCTTTAGCTTGTTATCAAACCGATGCTTACGGTTGTCGACGCAAAGCTTTAGATTCTGACTGAAAAGGCTTACAAGTGGCGCTTTACATTTTGGACAAGGTTGCATCAAAACGGGATGCTGGAGTCATCATCAAAGTTATCTTCAGCTTGCTTATATTGCTGCTGCGGAGCTTGTTGCTGTCTAGGCTGTGATTCCCCTTGCCAAAACACTGTTGCATTACCTAAAATTGGCATCTGAATTTCTTCATCCTTGTTTTTTTCTTGGGTAACAAAGCCGTTATCGCCATGCTCACCCTTATTATCTATATCAATGAATGTGATGATATTTGCATACGTGCCTTTCTTGCCCTTGAAGAATCTAGCCTTATCAAGCTTGGTTACATCTATCTTTATATTTACGCCAATTTTCATAATAATTACCTACTTAATTCTAATTGATGATTTAGCGCGTTCAAGATGTGCGCCTTCGATTGTTGTGCCTTCTTTCAAGGCTTTTGTTATAGCTGTTTTATCTGGTGATATGGTTGTTTTAACCGAAAGATAGTCCTCTGGTAAAGCATCCTCATTATCTATGTAGGCATTCTCACGACCAGGAACGCAAGTTATAGTGAACATCGGGCAAGATATTTTCTTTATCCCTGTTCGCTCCATATTCTCACGTAAATAGTTTTTAAGTGATGCCTGCTTATTTTGTATTACTTTCTTTCGAGCTTGTAACCTGGCAATGGCCGAGTCGATAGGCTCAACATCACCATCCATATTTAAAACCATTGATACGATTGCATTGGCTTTGTCGTTAAACTCGCCTTCAATGCCTTCTAATGTGTCTGCAATAGCAATCGCCATTTCATCATCTTCAGACATTGCTACAAGCTCTTTATATTCCGCACTAATATCATACAGCTTTGACATTATCATTCCCCTCAAGTTCTAGCTTTTTAGCATCTTTCGCTTTGGTTAGTTTTATTTGTGATTTCTCGTCTTTTCTTACGGTGGCTTTTATCATAGCTTCTTTGTAGCAAGCTTTTAGCATATTCATGTTTACTGATTCACCAATTAGCTTTAATTGCTTCTCAATGTAGCTGTCATATTCAAGCTCGCCTTTTAGCTTCTCTTCAGACTTTCCTTCATTTCGTTCAAGGTTGGCTTCCTCTTCGCGAGTCTTGAAGTATTCATAATCTTCAAACTCACCCATGAAAATATCCGCACACATGCCAATATCTGAGAATCCTTTAGATTTGGCGCTGGTGACGACTTTCTTTCTAGCGTCAGCATCTACCTTTAAAACACCATTCTTTGTCTTGGCGGCCAACTCTGTGCAAGCATGGATAGGAATCTCGCCTCTTTCGCCTTCGTGATGGAAATACATAACGGCATCATAGTTTAATAGGATAGTGTCGCCTATTTCGCGCTCACTAAATTTCTCGCTATCTGGGAATATTCCCCATTTAATGCCCTGTACTCCAAAAATCTTAGTGGCCATTTTAGCCTGGTAGATAGGCGTGATTGATGTAAACGCGCGGCCAAAGGTTACCTTCTTAGTATATTTAGGATCGGTTTTACTAATCGAATCCCAAAGCTTTAAATTATTATCGCTCATTTCTTCACCCCCACAGTTTCATTAACAACCTTCTGAATGTAACGCTTTAAATCTTCAGAGCTTGTTTTGTCAGAATTAATGGCCTTGCTTAAAGCAGATAAGTCGCTAATGTCGTTTTTATTATCTGTATCTATATAGATTGCTAGTTTCATCTTATTCCCCTTGCTCAATACAAAGCAGTGATTGTATTTTTTCTTCGATTGCGGTTATACGTGCGAAAGAGTTTGCGCGTTCTGTTTTGATTGTTTCTTGTAGTTGTTTGACTTCTGCGAGTTGTAGCTGTTTAACATCTACGTTTGGGATCTCAACCTCCACAGTGACCTCTGATAAAGGTATGCAGGTTATTGTCTTGCACGATGTAGGCGCATAAGAGCTAACCTGTATTTTAAATTCGCTTTCAAAATTAAACTTGCTTGCAGATATATACAATTTAACTTCTTTAGTTTCCATCTTATTCCCCTTTGTTTGATTTGCTTTTGATGTTGCAATTATGGATATTAAAAAGTACTATGTCAACATTAAATTAGGAAACAACAACAAAGAGGTATTACAATGCTAACTATTGAAATGATCAAAGATAAGCTAAAAGATAGAAAATTGTCAGTCGTGGCGGAAAAGACCGGGCTTCATGAGAACACATTGAGAGGTTTAATTAATAATGAAAACCCAGATCCAAAATTATCAACGATTAAAAGTCTTACAGATTATTTTTCTGGGAAGCTAAACTAGAAGGAGTGATAGTAAATGAACTTAAATATTTATGAGTCTGAAAAGAAAAAGATTAAGGAAGATACAACATTAACTCCAAAGGAATATGAAAACAAAATTAAAGAACTGGCTAGAAAGCTAAGGATTTAATATGAAGTGGTTTAAACACGACAGCGATGCAAACATGGACGGAAGGTTACAAGAAATACTTTTGGATTATGGACTTGAAGGTTACGGTCTTTATTTTTATTGCCTTGAATTAATAGTAAACAAAATAGATGTAGATAATCTTAATTTTGAGCTAGAACATGACTCAAGAATAATCGCAAGAAACACAGGTTCTACTCCTCAAAAAGTAACCGAGATGATGAAGAGGTTTATTGAGTTAGGCCTTTTTCAAAATAGCGAAGGCCGTATAACTTGCTTAAAGCTTTTGCAAAGGCTAGATAAGTCCATGACTTCTAATGTAAAAATGAGAAATCTTATAGATCAAGCAAAAAATAATCATGATTCAGTCATGACTAAGTCATGTTTAAGTCATGATAAAGTCATGTCAAATCCTGATTCAGTCATGCAAGAAGAGATAAGATTAGATAAGAAAAGATTAGATAAGAAAGTAACTAGTCGTTTCACTCCTCCAGTTTTAAGTGACGTAGCTTTGTATTGTTTAGACAGAGGAAACAATGTTGATCCTGAAAAGTTTATAAATCATTACGAGGCTAATGGTTGGATGCGAGGTAAGAACAAAATAAAAGACTGGAAGGCTTGCGTTAGAACATGGGAAAGTAAAGATAATAATAATCAACCAGCACAAAAGCCAACACAACAAAAAAGAGAAATGCCAAAAGCGGGGACTGAAGAATGAACAAACGAACTTACAGTATTGAGCAACAATTACTTTTTGTTTTATTTACAAACGGGTACTTGCTTACAAAATGCCCTTTAAATCCAGATGATTTTAGCACTGAAACAAATCGTATAATTTATCAGGCTATGGTTGATGTTGATAAACAACACAAGCCTATCGACATAATCAGCATTGCAGAACATATTGAAAACACATATCGAAATGTTGACATGGAATATCTGGGTAACATTTTTGAAAAGGGTGTTGGTATAGCTGGCAGCTTTGATAACTACGTGAATATTATCCGTGAAACTTCTCGGAAAAACAAAGGTAAGCAGATTGCGTGGAATTTACAGAAACAGCTTGAAGAGAACTTCAATGACTACGATCCAATACAAGCAGCCATTCAAGAGCTAATGAAAGTTGATTCAAACAAACAGAGCTATGACAAGACTATCAAGGAGTGCCTAGAAGCTGGTTTAAAATGTGTACAAGACGCGCATAACTCTGGCGGGTTGGTTGGTATCCCTACAGGCTTAAAATCGCTTGACGAGGCTATAGGAGGCTATCACGATTCTGATTTATATGTTTTTGGCGCTAGACCTGCAATGGGGAAATCCCAGCCTCTCACTTCAGATATTTTGCTTGCAGACGGCAGCTTTAAAAAGATGGGCGATTTGTCGATAGGTGACAAACTAGCATCTATTGACGGCAAAGAATCACAAGTAAGCAATATTTACCCTCAAGGGCTTAGATCAATATACAAGCTGATCTTGTCTGATGGTAGAGAGGTTAAGTGCGACATTGAGCATTTATGGTCTGTTAGATCATGCAAGCTTGACGGGTTGCAAACCTTCACAACTGGCGAGCTTTTTGAAATGCTTAAAAAAGAGCGCTTCAGAAATAGGATTAGTTTAGAAAATCATACTGGCGATTTTGGCACTCAGACAGATTTAAACATTGATCCTTGGCTTCTCGGCTTCTTGATTGGTGATGGAACGTTTCAAAAAAGCAGCGTTAGATTTTCAACAAGCGAATCCTATACCTATCAAAAGATTTTAAAATGTCTGCCAGAAGGTCATGAAGTTAAATACCTTGGCGCGTATGACTACAGAATAGTATTCCCTCAAGACGCTAAAATAAATCCGACTCTAAACGCGATCAAATCACTAGGGCTTGAAGGCTCAACCTCTGAATTTAAGTTTTTACCAAAAGAGGCTTTAAGCGCTACTAAAGAATTTAGAGAGCAGCTTTTATCTGGATTGCTAGAAAGTGATGGCTGGATAAGTGGCGCTTCAATTCAATATTCAACAGCCTCACGTCAATTAGCCTTAGATATTCAAGACCTCGTTAGGTCGCTTGGTGGATCCGCAAGCTACAGAATAAAAACGAATACTCAGTATGAATACAAAGGCGAAAAGCTAAAAGGCAAACCGGCTCACATATTATCTATATGCGTTCCAAATATTGCAGAAATAGTTGATTCACCAAGACTGTTAAAAAATCTAACCATACGCAAAAAGACGTGCGCCCCGATCATTAGAGCTATTGAATATATAAACGAAGAGCAAGCGCAATGTATAAAAGTATCTCACCCATCAAGTCTTTATATAACTGACGGCTACACGGTAACGCATAACACAGCCTTTCTATTTTGTTCAGCTTTAGCGAACGATGTTTGTACAGGGATTATTTCAGCAGAACAAGGTCACGCTCAAGCAGGCTTAAGATTTATATCAATAAGTGGCTCGGTTCACTCACAGAACATGAGAAGCGCAAACCTAAGCGAAGCGGAATGGTCAAGAGTCTCGGCTGGAACCATAAACGCACAAAAGAAAAACATTTTTCTAAACGATGAGCCTGGAATAAGTATCACAGGCTTAATAAAGCAAGCTAGGCTTTGGAAGTTTAACAATAATTTACAAATACTTTTTGTTGATTACATTCAGAAGATTAAAGGCACAAATCCGAACGCTAAAAAATACGAGCAAGTCACGGAAGTTGTGGGAGCCTTAAAGCAGCTTGCCAGAGAGCTAGATATTCCCGTTGTGGCATTAGCTCAAGTTAAACGTGATGTTGACACCAGAAGCGACAGAAGGCCAAAGCTTGGCGACATGTCAGACGCTTCAGAAATCGAGAAAGAAGCAGACGCAATATTTACTTTGTATCGTGATGAAGTTTACAACCAAGATACAATGGACAAAGGCATAGCAGAGATTGACGCTGTAAAAAACAGGCATGGCCCGACAGGTACAATTAGATGTTTATTTGAGGGTAAATACTTTCAGTTTAAAGACTTTCCAACGAGAGCGGGTGACGAATGAACACAAGCAAGGCGCACACAATAAGAAGTCAATTTTTAATGGGGGTGACGAATGAAAAACTACCAACTAACAAAAGTAAACATGGCTGAGTTTATAAACGATATTTATGAGCAGCTTGAAAGCGGGAATATGCTTGTTGTTAATGTTAAGACTCAAAATATAAGGACTCCCACTCAAAACAACTGCATCCATAAATATTGTGAGATGCTTTCAATAGCTTTCAATGATGCTGGTTTAGATATGCAAACAGTATTGGCAGAAGGAACTAGCATTCCTTGGAGTGAAACAAAAGTTAAGGAGGACATTTGGAGGACAGTTCAAATAGCTGCAACGGGGAAAGTATCAACAACAAAACTAAACACTGACGAAGTAAGTAAGGTTTATGAAATTGTAAATAGGCATTTATCTCAGACTTTCGGGGTATCTGTACCTTTTCCGAGCAAAGAAACTATGAGCGGTTAATTATGGCAACAGCTACTAGAAAATGTTGCGGCTGTAAGGATCGCTTCAAGCCTGAAACAATGATTAAACTGCCAGTAGGATATTTCTGCTTGCTTCAATGCTCGATAGATTACGCCACAAGAGCACAGAAAAGGGCAAGAGAGCGACAAGCTAAAACAAAACTCAAAGCAGATAAGGAAAGAATTAAAACTTGCTCACAATATATCAAGGACGCACAAACATGGTTCAATAAGTTTATCAGGTTACGAGATAAAGATTTACCGTGTATATGCTGCGACAGACCAAACACAAATGATATTCAATGGCATGCAGGCCACTTTCTGACAACTGGCGCAAGGCCAGAACATAGATTCAACGAAAACAACTGCCACAAGCAAACCAGCTACTGCAATAATCATCTATCTGGGAACGTAGCAGAGTACAGAAAGCGCCTAATAATAAAAATAGGACTTCAGGCCGTTGAGGAAATGGAGCGCGACCACAAACCAAAGAAGTACACGATAGACGAATTGAAGGTGATTATTCAGGATTACAAAGATAAATGTAAATTACTTAAATAATACTTTACTTATAAATAATAAAAGGCTTATAATTACTCATCGAATCAAAACACACAAACAAGCGAGAATATTATGACAAATAAGCCTGTATACACAGTTCACTATTTTATAAATGGAACAAGGAATACATGGAAGTCGGGAATTTCAACGGATCGTGAAGCTTCAAAAATTGCCAATATGATTTCACTTAAATTCCCTCTCTGGGACGTTACAATTGGTTTTGGCGTAGATCAATCAAGCTGCGTTAATTAAAGTGAATAAAGCAAGGGGAACGACATGACAAAAATAATAGAGCTAAACGAACACCAACACATCGAAATAGAGCCGCCTAAGACGTTTAATCATATTAGCCAGTTAACTTTGCACGATGACGATACAAAGCAGGGTCACGCGTCCAGAATCACGCTAGATATTGATGATGAAACAGCTTTGTCGATAGTTAAGCAGCTTTGTAAGAATCATAACTTAGATGATGTAATTTATTTGGAGGTTTGCAGATAACAGCTGCAATATGCGGCTAGTCCGCATGACTGCTTTGTTATGTCGCTTATTAAGGGGGATTTATGAGAGCAATGGTTATAGTAAGCGACCAAAAGTATTCATCATCTTTTGACCCGTTTCCGCCAGTGGGTACAAAAGGGACGGTAGTTGAGGCGCTTGATAAGTACAATGAATACGAAGTTGAGTTCGATGATTGGCCACCAACAACACTACGCGATCCAGCTTGGACGGTGCATAAATCAATGATTGTTTTTATTGATAACGGAAAACAAATCGAGAAACAAAAAGAACTGGGTTTGTGCGTATAACCCCAAGCTTTGCGGCGCACGTTACTTTGTGCGTCCATTGCAAGAGCGCTTTGTTATGTGGTTTTAATTTATTGGAGAAGTTTATGAAATTAACAGAACGAGAAATAGAATTGATTGATGGCATGATAGAGGTGCAACTACATCACGCGCAACGATGCGAATCAATGAAGACTAGCATGGCTGAAAAGCAAAAAGGATGGGATTTAGAAAGAGTGTCGCTTCTCGAAAAGATTAAAAAAGAAGCTGTAAATTAATTTATTAAAGGATAAGAAATATTATGAAAACTTACTATTGGTTAAGGCTGAATAAAAACGGAACTAGAAGCGAAGGCAAATACACTATAGCAAGAAGAGTGTTTGGCCGTTTGTTCTTGGGTGAAACTTATATAAAGCATGGCGAGTGGTGATAATTATGGATATGAGCGATTACTATATTTTAAAAGGAGTGGAGCCTGTTAGGTGTAATGACCTAAAGGAATGGGCTGACTTTAGGCGTGGTGACGGTAGGCGAGTTGCATTAACAGAAAAGCAGGGAGTGAAAGTAAGCACTGTATTTTTAGGGCTTGATCACTCTTTTGGTGGGGGCGAGCCGGTTTTGTTTGAAACTATGGTTTTTGGTGGGCCGTATGATGAAGAGCAAAAAAGATACACAACTTATGGTGACGCATTAGATGGACATCGTGAAATATGCAAGAGGGCTTACTACACATAACACAGGTATCTACGAAGCTATGTCGCAAAACTTACGATTTATTACAAAATACGACATTCACATTAAGAATAGGGAGGGGTAATGACAAGAGAGCAGTTAATAGAACTAAAAAACATGGGCTTCACGGTGGCTTTTATCAGCAAGATAACCGGCATCAAGAAAGGGAAATTAAATAATCTGTTTTATCTGTGTTCGGCTAAATTCAGCAAAGAAGAAACTTATATTTCAAACAGGTTTTATTCAGATGCTGTTCGATTCATGGAGGGTTGGAAGTGAGACTACAATATAAAGTAACGTATCTATTCGAAAAGAAACCGCGCAAATATATGGTTCGAGCAACAGACGGTTTTGAGGCTGAAAAGAACTTCTTATCATGGGCTAAGGACTTGCCAAGCCATGTCAGGGTTGTGAGGGTTGAAAAATGCACACTATGATGGATATACACCAGGTAAACGAACTGCGAGCAAGATCAGAGGTATTAGATTTGCTTTCAAACGTAGTTGATGAAGCTTTGGAGATGATGAAGCCTTATGAACTACTATTACAGCCTGAAGAACTCAGGATATTAATTGAACTTGAAGCTATAAACGGGGCAGCATGATGTATTATTGTTTTTTAGCTGTACTAATAGCTTTCGGTATTGGCTGCATAGCAGGAGTAAGCATTAAAGCTGATAAAGTTCAGTATCAAACAAACTTAGCGAAGTTTGAAGTAATGTATGAGAAATGTATGGGGCATAAAAAAGGAACTGTTAGCGAGTGTCAGAAGCTTGCAGAGTTTAAATCAAAAACATGCGTGACGGGATGCGAGTAATGAATATTATTTTTAGAAACGACGGGCTAGGACTTTGCAGAGTAAACCGAAACGGTGTTGAAGTAGAGTTTAATTACGAAAGTGTAAACGGAAGTTGGATGCTTACTGAATATTCAGCTCTACGCGCTCAGAATATTGGAATTTGGAATAGGCTAGAAGATACGCTCAATGGAAGCACAGAGTATATTGAAGATGAACAGCAAGAAGTAAAAGAAAAGAAGTATGACGTTTATTTCAAAGACTTCTCAGGGTGCGACGAGGCAGACGTTTATCAGGTACACCATAATTTTAAGCTAATCGATCCAAGCGGCTGCAAGCATCACGCAAGCAAGAAGATTCTATTGTCAGGCGTTAGAACTGGCGGAAAAGGTGAGTACAAAGATATTGAAGAAGCGCGTGACACATTAAACAGGTGGCTAGAAATAAATAAATAAATAACATACAATAAAAGAGTATAAAGAGTGTGAATTTCCCTATTTGGCGGCTTTCAGGTTTCCCCTACCTGAGTTAGTCGCTTTTTTTTGCGTAATGGTTTATTATTTAAGCAATTCATGAGGGTTTGTTATGATTGTCAAAAACAACGCAAGTATAGACGGCTGTAGATCACAGATACTTGTCGCTGCAATCACGATAATAGAGCCAGCATTCATAGAGTTTGGCAAGCCTTGCGTAATCACGTCAGGCACAGAAAAATACAAGCACTCCGCAGAAAGATCAGCACATTATCGCGGTGACGCTTTAGACTTCAGAACAAGATTCTTCGCAACAGACTCAGAAAAACATTTATTTTTAGACGTTCTAGTCGATAGGCTAGGAAAAGATTTTGTTGTAATACTCGAAAAAACACATTTACACGTCCACTGGTCGCCCGTTTATGAATTCTAGACTAAGGATAAGGAGTACTGATCCAGTGATTGACTGTGATGAAGAGATATTAAAGCTAAGAACAAGACTAGACAGCCATATTGACGATTACAGGGCGCATATTTTAGAAGAAGAACGTAGATATATACAAGATATGCAGAAACAAGACGCTATTGCTAATAACATTGATAACCTTATCAAGTCGCTTGAGTTACAAGTGGAAGCAACAAAAGGGCTAGTAGATGCTTGGAATGCTGCGACTTTCTTGCAAAAGTTTATTAAGTGGTGTTCTGGATTCGCGGCTGTAGGTGTTTTTTTTGCTTGGTATAATGATTTTTTCACAAAGTGAGTAAGTATCATGGAACAATATATTGAACTAGGCTATCAAATTGTAGTTGGTTTATCGTTGGTAGTAACTGGCGCAACTGTTTTAGCTAAACTGACAGAAACAAAGAAAGATGACGAGATTATTGCTAAAATAGACAAATGGTTAAAGGCTATTGCTAACCTTAAAAAGCCACAAAAATAATGGAATGGCTTATAGGCTTAATTAGTTTAGGCGTGTTATGGCTTGTGTTTGTAGTTGTTGGTTTGTTCAGGCAAAGAATTGATATTGTAGAAGAAGAGGCCGAACACTTAACCGGGGTGGTCAATGTTAGAAGGAATGCTGAAGAAGCTAAACATAATGATCCTGATGCTATTAATCGGGTGCGCGACCGTTTCAACTCATGATTCATGTATCGCTTATAAGCCGGTCAGAAACTATTTAGAATGCCCTGTATCGGTTATTGATCAGATCGACGTTAACAACTTTGTTTACATGGAGCTTTGCGATGATTAAGCGAATATTGTTTTTTATGCTTTTAACGTCAATAGCTAGTGCTACTGATATTTTATTAACGTGGGATTTACCAACGGAGCGAGAAGATGGTTCAAAAATTGAAAGCATTGATCGATTCAATCTTTATCAAACTATTGGAAATGTTCTTCAAGGTGTTGTCGAAATTCCAGCGGGTGCTACTTCTTTTCAATTATCTGAAGTTGAAACAGGCATTCACACGTTCGCGATCAGAATAGTAGAACTTGGCCAGGAAGGCGCTTTATCAAACCCGATAAGCGTTAATGTAACTGATAAAGTTATCGCTAAAGCTGGCAAAATGATTTTAACAATTCAGGTCGTTGAATAATGGCAGTTGAGTTTCTGGTTCACGCCAGATCACATAAGATTTATCAAAAAGGCGCGATAAGTCAGTCAGTTAAAGATTCGCCTGCGGTTTGGGGGAGGATGGAAGCGCTCCCTGATTTTATTCGCGTGACTGTAACAGATGCCACTAAAGACGACATTGCAAAATACAATCAACAGTGGGTAGAAGAATACGAGCTAACCGAGGAAGCTGACTTCTTTAGGTTGCAGCATCTTGATAGAACAAGCGTGAACAGGCCAAGACTTGATCAGGCTAAGCGCAATAGATTTAAGCGGCTTATGCTAGAGGCTGGGGTAACTGGTGACAATGTGACAGTTTCAGGTGGTGGTTTGCTTATTCAGAAAGTAATTGATTTTAACACTATACAAGAAATAGTTAAGGACACGCTAAACGTGATGCACAAGCATAGGATGTTCCACGTAAGATCTGCTGTCATTGATAACGCTGTCGCTAATAATAATGATTCCTTTACTATTACCCTTGCACAGCTCGAAAACAATCTTGTGGATGGTCGAAACTAATGGCGGCTATTAGTGTACAGCAAGGCGGCGGCGGTGATTACACTACACTAGAAGCAGCGGTAGAAAATGCTTCAACCGTTGATGGTGATGTAATAACAATTTCCGGTACATGGACTATTCGAGAAGACACAAGAATAGCGGTATCAGATGCTCTTACGATTGTAGCAACAGGTGACTCAAAACAAATTGGTAGACCTTGGCGCACTGGTGATACTCACTATCAACACAGAAGCACATCAGCAGGTCACAGCTTTACAATAACTGATACCGGCGCTGTGACGTTTGAAGATTTGGATATAATCCTAGATCACACAGGAGTATCAGATGAGATATTCAGGAATAACGTATCTAATACATTTACAGCAAGACGATGTTTATTAGGGTTTGCTGTCAGGACAGATCAGCAGGATGTCTATTATAATGAAGCTGTATCAACAGCATTATTTGAGCAATGTCATTTCTATAATGCATATCGTGCAGTTTGCGATATTTTTGCATATGACACTGGATCAACAATAAAGTTTAACTCATGTACAGGGTATGACATAGGGTATAGCACAGGAGGCAGTACACGCTCCGGTGTTGTTGGTATGACAGGCAGCACAAACACACTTGTCGTAGATATGTTTAATTGCATATTTCATATTAATACAGGTAGCGCAATAACTGGTAACACATCTGGCGCAACACTCAACTGTTATACCGTAGTTACTAACCAGGCACAGATTTCGGCAGGTGGCGCTGGTCAGCTTGATACAAATACAGATAATACAGTAAACGCAGCAATCAATGATACTGATTCATCTGGTAACTATATACTCATAGACACAACAACCAGCCCGTATGATCTAAGGCTATTTGACAATGCAACAAACAATGCAGCGCAAGACCACAGCACTAATGCAACTGGTTTAGGGCTAACAATACCAAGCACTGATATTGTAGGAACATCGAGGCCACAAAACACTAACTATGACATTGGCGCGTTTGAGGTTGTCGCTTCAACTGGCGCATTTACACTAACGGCGGCATCAGGCGGTTACACTTATTCAGGAACGGCGGCAACTTTAGCGGCTGGGAAGATATTAACGGCAGATACTGGCGCTTATGCTTATACAGGCACAGCGGCTGAATTGTTACAAGGATTTAGCCTAGCGGCTGATTCTGGAGCTTATTCTTACTCAGGCACAGCGGCAGGATTAACAAAAGGATCGATATTAGCGGCAGATAGCGGAACTTATACATATTCCGGCACAAGTGCAGGCTTATTAGCAGATTACAGTTTATCGGCAGATACGGCGGGCTATGCTTATACAGGAACGGCAGCAGTTTTAACCTTTGCAAGTGCTGGAAACTTTACGTTAACTGCTGATAATGGAGTCTATTCATATTCAGGCACAATAGCGGCATTAACTGCTGATAGGGTATTAGTAGGATCGTCTGGTGGTTACGCATATTCTGGTACAACTGCCACACTATCAAAGGGTTTTAGTTTAGCAGTTGATTCTGGATCTTATACATATACCGGCGCAAATGTTGACTTTTCCACTAATGCTGTGCTAAATGCGTTAAGCGCTAATTATGTGTATAATGGTACAAATGTTAATCTATTATATACTCCAATAGGCCCAGACATACCAACGGCAGACGGTTTAACGGTTAGCGGTAGTTTTGGAAATGGTGTGGCATTTACAGCAAATTTTGGAAATGGCGCGGCAGTAACATCAAGTTTTGGAAATGGCGTATCGGTTAAGGGTAAATTATGACAGACATAAATAAAGGCGAAATCGGGCAACCCTTGAGAGTTAACCTTGGCGAAGATATAAGCGGGGCAACAAGCACGATTATTCTTTGTCAGCCCGAAGTCGGAACTACTAAAGAGTTCACAGCAACAGTTCCAGCTACGCCAGTGACGCTTCCAAATGGCGATGTATTGGCGGCTAACGAATATGCAGAATATACGACTCTTACAGTAGATGACTTAGATTATGCTGGAAGATGGAAAATGAAATTAAAGGCGACGTTCTCGGCTTCTGATATACGTCAAACAAACTATGTTAAATTTAGAGTTTTAAATTAGAGGATTAGAGAATGGCAACTTATAACAAGTTCAATCAATTTGTTGAAGATTTAGCACACAAAGTGCACGACATGAGCGGCGATGCTTTTACAGTAGCTTTAACGGCGGCAGCAAACGCACCAGTGGCGACAAACACAGTATTGGCTAACTTAACTCAGGTAGCTTACACAAACCTATCTAGCAGGGTTTTAGCTGCTCCAACAACAAGCGCACAAACATCAGGCACGTTCACACAGTTATGGCCTGATTTAGTTTTAACGGCATCTGGTGCTGTGGCAACATTTCGTTATGTGGTTATATACAACGATACACCAACATCACCAGCAGATCCTTTAATATGTTGGTATGACTACGGTAGTGATTTAACATTGGCATCAGGGGAGACGCTAACAATTGACTTCACTACTAGCTCGTTTACTATTGTTTAAAAGTTAAGCCCCGACAAGGCAAATGATGTGCAGCCCCGTAAAAGGAGGTGATCATCTGGTGATAGAACGCCTAAACTATCAAGCCTATCTCGCTGTGAAGTGATACAGGCTAACTTTACACTGTAAAGACTATAGGTATATCATGACTTGTGAAACATGCGTAACAGTAAAAGACAAACCAATGACCTACACTAAATGCAAAAAGTGTGGCGATTGGCGCACAATGACAGACGCGGAAAAGCAGCTTTCGGCCAAACCTTACAGATTTGGAGAAAACGGCCAACCTACGCGTAATTACACTTAAATTAATGGTAAACAAATCAAAGGTATGATTACAAAGTGGCTAGTAGAGTAGGCGCACCAAACAAAAACAAGCAGTTTCTAGTATCAAGGCTGAAAGATATGTTTGGCGAAGACTTCGATCCTATTATAAAAGCTGCTCAAAACGCGGTTAGAATGCAGGACATTGCAGATACAGCCCAAGACAGCAAAGGTGATTCAGAAGAAGAAATACTCTTCAGGCTTAAGGAGTTTGAGTTAAGGAAGGAATGCGTTAACTCATGGGATAAGATAGCAAAATATGTCACGCCTCAGTTAAAAGCAATCGAGGTCACTGGTGAGGATGGCGGAGAGATCCTAATTTCAAGAGTGGAGCGACTAATTGTTAAGCCTACAAATACCGACGGCTGAAGTATTTGAACCATTATTAACCCCAGCGAGATACAAAGGCGCATGGGGTGGTCGTGGTTCTGGCAAGTCTCACTTCTTTGGCGAAATGTTGGTAGATGACTCGATATGTCAAAAAGGCTTACGGTCTGTTTGTATAAGAGAAGTACAAAAGAGCCTCAAGCAGTCATCTAAGAAGCTTATAGAAGACAAGATACAATCATTAAGATTAGGTGAAGCTAATGGATTCAAGATATTCAATGAAGTTATTGAAACGCCTGGTGATGGCTTAATCATGTTTCAAGGTATGCAAGACCATACAGCCGAATCAATCAAATCATTAGAAGGCTTTAACCGGGCATGGATAGAAGAAGCTCAAACCATGTCTATCACTTCATTAAGGTTATTACGGCCAACAATACGCGCTGAAGATTCAGAATTATGGTTTAGCTGGAATCCAAGAAGAAAAACAGATCCTGTTGATATGCTATTGAGGCAAGGTACACCCCCAACGGGTTCAGTTGTTGTAAATGCTAACTGGGCGCATAATCCTTGGTTCCCTTCAGTATTAGAGCAAGAGCGTCAAGACTGTTTAAATCTCACTCCAGAAGAGTATGATCATGTTTGGGATGGTGGCTATGCAACGGTTATGGAAGGTGCTTATTTTGCTAAACATATCGCACAAGCGAAGACTGATGGCAGAATAGGCAATGTTCCCCCTGATCCACTAATGACATATAGAGTATTTGTAGATATTGGAGGCACTGGCGCAAAGGCTGACGCTTTCACTATGTGGGTAGCTCAGTTTATTGGTTTAGAGATTAGAGTGTTAAACTATTACGAGGTGCAAGGCCAGCCGTTAGATAGCCATTTGAATTGGCTAAGAAGCAATGGCTATACAACAGATAAAGCCCAGATATGGCTACCTCATGATGGTAAGACGAATGATCGAGTTTATGACGTATCTTACGAGAGCGCATTAACTCAGGCAGGCTATCAAGTAACAGTTATCCCTAACCAGGGTAAGGGCGCAGCAATGGCGCGAGTTGAAGAAGTCAGGCGTTTATTCCCTAGTATATGGATAGATAAAACAAAGTGCGCTGGCGGTATAGATGCGCTTGGTTGGTATCACGAAAAGAAAGACGAAGTAAGAAACATAGGTTTAGGCCCAGAACACGACTGGGCTTCACATGGTGCTGATGCTTTCGGTTTAATGTGCGTAGCATATCAGCCACCAAGAGCGCCAGTAACAAGTATTGATTTCGCAACGGAGTGGTAAATGGCTACTAAAGACGACGAATTACACAGAACAGCTTTTACCCGCTTCGAGCGAGTTGAGACAAAAGAACGAAGTCAAAGGCGTTTAGCTATTGAGGATCTTAAGT
>Ga0099846_1000414_pt1 | contig 17619 bp, 17 predicted proteins | sample CB_VirMetaG_FD_78180 | JGI IMG/M metagenome (GOLD analysis project Ga0099846, IMG submission 78180) | Freshwater to marine saline gradient viral communities from Chesapeake Bay - CB_1504_1 Viral MetaG | ecosystem: Environmental > Aquatic > Marine > Coastal | place: USA: Chesapeake Bay... | reverse complement strand
TTGAGGCGACCAAGCTCCTCCCTGATGACGAGCGTGAGGCGATGGTGCTCAACAAGCCCAAGCCACCAAGCGGTCTCGTCTATCAAGAGTTTGACACTGAGCGTCATGTGATCAAGGGCTTCAAGTATCGTGAGGGCATGACAGGTCGCATCGCTATTGACTGGGGCTTCCGCAAACCCTCGGTGCTCATCATGGTCTACGATGAGGAGCGCGAGGCAACCATCATCACCCATGAGATCAACCCTCAAGAGGTGACCATCGCGCAGCTCTCAGAGCTGATCCTGCGCGTGGCTTGGCCTCGCTCGCTCAAAGATCAAGCACCTGGCCCTCGCATTTGGCTTGATGAGGGCGTGGCTGACAAAGCAGGTAAGGCGCGCAACGATCAAACAGGGCGCTCAGCTTTTCGTGAGATCGCCAAGCCCATCGGGGAGGGGGGCATCGGGCTCCCTCTGCGCTTCACCACCGACCCTGTGAGAACTGACATCCTCAACGGGGTGCAGCGCCTCAAGCGAGCTTTCAACCGAGGGCGCTACCTCATCACCGAGGAGGTGTGGAGGCGAGGCGAGCGCGCCACAGGCAACAGCATCCGCAAGGCACTCATGAGTTACGCTTGGGATACTAAGGAGCAACCCAAGAAGGATGGGCGCGAGGATCCTCTTGATGCTCTGCGCTATGACTGCATCTTTCACTATTGGGCAGACGAGGTGGCGCGCGGTGGGTATACTCCGAGAGCGAGACCCAACCGCAATAGGCGCGCTGGTATCTCGACCAATACAAGGAGCTTCTGATGCCCGATCCCTCAGCTATCCCTCCCAGCATTATCGAGAAGGCGCTCGACCCCAACAACCTTGTCGCAGTCGTCACCCTCGCTATGCTGTACATGTTCTATCGCTTCACCTCGACCCGCTTTGATTTGGAGCGCGAGGAGCAGAAGGAGCTCGTTGAGCATATCGACAAGCTAGAGAAGCGGATTGATAAACTTGAGGCGATGATCGAAATCTTGAAAGAGAAGTGATCGGTGCTGTGTTAAGTAGTTGGTCGGTCATGATCAATGTTTGATTTAATCATCAGCGCTATGGGGGAACCATGACCGACCAACTTCTCTCTTTAATGGGGCATGTGTGGTGCAGTCGATGTAAGAGGATGGTGCCAGCCGTTGGTGAGCATCTCTATCTTACATCGGCTGCTCTTTGTGCTGAGCAGACAGAGCCTCTTGACTTAAGTGTGTTTCAAGCAAAGGGCGAGTGGTCAACACTTGACAAAGCCCAACCAAAGCACGACACTGCTGATTGACGTAATGGAATAGCTGACGATTGATGGAGGACTTATCCTTAATCATCGAGGGCTAAATGAGAAAGCTCGATTATCAATCAGAGCCAGGTGAGGCACCACGCCACATGCGCGCGCTTCACCCTCGCTTCTCGGTGAGGGGGATCAGCGGTACGCAGTTGAGCGGTGGGGTGATCACAGGATATGAGCGAAACCCTCAGCTCACCGGACTCAACTGGGTGACCGAGGCTGAGGATATGCTGCGTACTGATCCTGTGGTCAGGCGCTCTTGGCATATGCTCAGGCAGACGCTTCTCAGCGCTACTTGGCGGTGGGAAAGCTCCGACGATTCAGACCCTGTGTGCAACGAACTCGCGCGCTTCGCCAATGAGTGTTGGGGGCTTGATGGGTACGCAGGACAGATGAGCCTCTCATGGGAGGAGCAACTCAGCTACATGCTTGAGTTTGTTCCTCTTGGTTATCGCTACGCCGAGGAGGTCTACAGGGTAGGCCCCGATGAGAACGGCAAGGTCAGGGTGTGGCTCGATCAGTATGCAGACCGAGAGCCAAGCGCCCACATGAGGTGGTTGAGCCGAGATAATCAGCACCTTGATGGAGTGCTGCAAAATACAGTCGGTGTGGGCAAGGTTCCTGAGCCTATCCCTGCTAACAAGCTCCTCCTCCTCACCCTCAACCGCACAGGCTCCAACTTTGAGGGCTCGGGCATGTTGAGGCCTGTGTGGTGGTGGTGGCGTACCAAGCAGCGCATCGCTAACCTCATGTGCGTTGGTACTGATCGCTGGGCTATCCCTGCGCCTAAGGTGAAGGTAGACCGCGCGCTCGCTGAGCAACAGGGCCTCACCGATGCCGACATCAACGCGATGATCGATGAGGCAGAGGCGCAGGCTCAAGCCTTCTTAGCTGCCGAGCAGAGCTACCTCATCGACAACCCAGTGGTCAGCTTTGAGACCTACAGCGCCGCGCCCAACCTCTATGCCCAAGGGCCTCTCGACATTATCCGAGAGTGCGATAATCAGATCAGCCAAGCCTTCCTCGCTCAGTTTGCCAACCTCGGCATCACTGACACAGGCTCCCGCTCAGTGGGTGAGGTTCACCTCTCCATGTTTAGGCGCGCGGCGATCAACCTCTGTGACATCGTGGCGAGCGCAGTGAGCGGTGTTGACCGCCGAGGCGGTGGAACCATCGGGCGTCTTGTCCGTTTTAACTACGGCTCTATTGATGCCTCCAAGTTACCTCGCTTGACTCACACAGGTCTTGACACTGACGACCTCGCAGACAGCTTGGCGATGATCCCTGATCTCGTCTTGTCAGGTCTACTCACTCCCGACAACGAGCTTGAGCGCGCGATCCGTGAGCGCCTCGGCGCGGGTGATCTGCCAGAAGAAGCTCATCGTGACGCCATTGATCGCCTCATGGCTATTCGTGGCGGCTTTGATCGCAGGAGTCGAGGGGTGAATGATGTCAGCGCTCTCGCAGAGGCAGCTCTCGCAAGGAGGCGCAGACATGAGAAGGCTTAAGCGTGGGCTAAAGGTCGCTCTGGCTATTCCCAAGAAGTATAGCCACATTGACTTCAAGCCACCTGAGGGAGCTCGCAAGGCAGCAGAGCGAGCACTGAGGCGGCGCGCTGATAAGCCTCAGTCTCAGCGAGGCATGACTGCTGTCGGCATCGCTCGCGCTCGTGACCTCATCGCAGGCAAGCGCCTCTCTCCCGATACAGTCAAGCGTATGCTCGCTTACTTCACCCGCCATGAGATCGACAAGCAGGGCTCCACTTGGGATGACTATGGCAAGGGGCGCCAAGCTTGGGATGGTTGGGGTGGAGATGCGGGCTATGCTTGGGCGCGAAAGGTCGTTAATCAGATGAACGCTGCCGATGAAAAGGTGACTGCCCTCCGCGCCTATGGCGAGGCTGTGCAGGTTGCACCTCAAGTAACCTATGATGTGCCTGAGGGCTTAACCCTCGGAAAGCCCTTTAAGACCTTGGCGCTCGGTCAAGTCTCCTCACGCATGAGCGGGGAGAAGATCGGCGCTGAGATTAACCGCGCCCTCCTTGAGGAGATGGTGCGCGTCTACAAAGAGAGGCGTGACGCTGATCCTGTCATCATCGATTGGCAGCATGCGACCTCACCCTTTCAAGGTGGCACACCTGCACCTCCTGAGAGCGGTAGCGCTCTCGGTATGATCGTTGACCTTGAGCTTCGTGATGATGGCCTCTATGCAGTGCCAGCCTATAACGAGCGCGGGCTTAAGGTGGTGCAAGATGCAGGCGGTGTCCTGTGGAGCTCACCCGAATATCTCCAAGGCGAGATCTTTACACGCGATGGCGGGGTCAAGGTGGGCGATGCCCAGCTCCTCGCTGTCACCCTCACCCCACGCCCTGCTCAGTCAAATCACAAGATTGATAGGGTCACCCTTAGCGAAAAGGAGCAACAGATGGACGAGCAAATGTCTGTCGAGGAGCTCAAGGCCGCGCTGATGGCAAAAGACGCCATGATTGCTGAGCTTGAGCAGAAGATGAAAGACATGATGGAGGAGTCTGATGCCTCCCTCGCTGGCGAGATGCCCGAGGAGATGGCTGAGGACAAGCCCGAGGAGGAGGAGCCCAAGAAGATGGAGGAGGAGCCCAAGAAGCTCTCAGAGGAGCCTGTGGTGCAAGCCATGAGTGAGGCAACTCTCCTCAGCGAGATCAACGCCCTCCGCGCCAAGAACACTCAGCTCTCAGAGCGCCTTGAGGTGATCGAGGCAGAGAAGCGTAGCGTAGAGCGCCGTGAGGCTGTGAGCGCCCTGCTTCGTGAGGGCAAGGTCGCACCCGCTGAGCAGGAGGCTGTTGAGACAGCTTGGGATCAGCGCAACGCTTCTCCTGTCTTTTGGAAGATGTTCAGCGAGCGCCCTGCTGGTTTCGCTGTTCCTCTCGCTGAGGTGGGTCATGGCGCGAGCGGCGAGGAGCTCAACCGCGCAACCCTCGCTGAGAAGGTCAAGGCCCTCGCAAGCGAGAAATCAATCTCTTTTGAGTCTGCTCTCAACCTGTTCCGTGAGCAGAACCCTGATCAATACAACTCAGTGTTTGGAGCTTAATCATGAACACTCAGAACATCGTCAAGTCCTTTGTCGCAGCGAGCACCATCACTGAGTTCGCTGTCGTCACCCTCGACACTGCTGGCAAGGTGGCTGTTGCTACTGACGCCACCTCTGACCTCATCGTGGGCATCGCTCAGCGCGGCGCCTCTGCGGGTGATGTGGTTGATGTCTTGGTGCACGGTGAGAGCCGCGCCATCGCAGGCGCAACCCTCGCCCTCACTGATACGCCTCGCCTCGCTGTGACCACCGCAGGCGCAGTCAAGCCCGGTGACACCAGCGGTGACTATCCTGTCGCGCGCTTCCTCCCCAACGTCAATCAGCTCGGTGCTTCAAGCGGTGAGCAGGTGTTGGTTTTCTTCCACGGCCCCATCGTGCCTAACGCCTAAGAGGTGATCCATCATGGCTAGTTCATACAGCAACCTGCATCCTGTTGACGAGATTTTAAGCTCACTGGTCATTGAGGCCGTTCCTAGTGATAATCAGCTTATCGCTGACGCCCTCTTTGAGACTGTGAAGATCCCTGAGCGCTCAGGCACCCTCCTCCTTGAGGAGACCCGCAACTTCATGGGCGCGGGCGCAGGCCTCGACCTTGAGCGCGCTCCCGGTGCCGCTCGTGCGAGCATCGGTGGCTTTGATCGCTCAAGCACCACCTTCAAGGCTAAGATCTACAGCGCAGCTGACTCCATCGCGATGGAGGACATCATCGACTCTCAGTACCCCGGTTCTGAGGAGGCGCGCATCGCCAAGAAGGTCGCTCGCGTGATGAAGCTCGCCAAGGAGAAGCGCGCCGCTAACCTCCTTTTCAACGGCTCTAACTTCAACACCGCAAGCTCAACCGCTCAGTTTGGTGGCAAGTTCAACGCCTCAGGCGCTGAGCCTCTCACCTACCTCCATGAGCTTAAGGATGTCCTTTTTGCTAACGCTCACGGCATCAACCCTGACTCACTCGTCTTGGGTCGTGAGGTGTTCCGCGCTCTCGCTCGCAACCCTGAGGTGCGTGGCTACGTTGGCGACAGCTCAGCAGGCATCGCTTCAGGCTCTCGCATCCTCAGCGATGAGGCAGTCAAGGCTGTGCTGCGTGACATCCTCGGCATCCCCAACATCATGGTGGGTGAGGCTCGTCAAGATGTGGCTATCCCCGGCGCGTCTAGCTCCGAGGGCTACATCTGGACTGCTGACACGATCTTCATGGGTCTCCTCAAGGGCTCTGACGCCATCGTGCAGAAGTCTGGTGGCGTGAAGGCCATGCCTGTTGCCGCGCTTAACTTTGAGTTTGGTGGCATGGTCGCAGGTCAGTACGACAGCCTCGACCGCACCCGCCGTCACGTCTACGCTGAGGAGAGCCACATCTTCCAGGCGATTGACGCTGACCTCGGCTTCGTGCTCACCGACTGCCTCTAAGATGCTCTGCTCCTGTGGTCGACCTCATACAACCCTGTTGGCTGAGCGCATCGATGCTGATCAAAAGGCTATTGATGACCTCAGCAAGCAGGCGAGTGGGCCGACCGCAGGACTGACTAGAGCAAAGGTCAAGGAGCTCAAGGCCGAGGTGAAAGCTGAGGCCGAGATGCTCAAGGCTCTCAAGCGAGGGCGCGCGGAGATGCTTAAGACTCTCCAAGCCGCGCTCGATCTTGCAGACGCTCAGACCCTCCTTGCCCTCCCTCGTGATCGCCTCTTGGACTTCGTGCTGCGAGGTGGGTTGGGGCTTGCTGTTGATGACTTCATCGCTCAGCAGGAAAGGATCGCAGAGGCTGCCCTCGCCTCCATCTCTCAGGTGGTGGAAGGGTTAACGACCGACTCAGTGCAAGAGCAGATTGACGCGCTGGCTGTAGCTTCAGCCGATGCAGTCTTTCAAGATGTGATCTTGCCTGACACCCTCAAGAGTGTGAGGGAGGCGCTTGAGGCGATGGTGGTTGGTGTTCCAACTAATCAAGCCATGACAGCGCTGAGTCAACGACTTGAAAAGAGCGAGGGCCGACAGCTCACCGAGGTGAGAACCAAGCTCTCTCAATATGGTCGCAACATCACCGCTGTTGTCGCTGAGGCTGCCGACCTTGATCTCTATCTGTACACAGGCCCACGCGATGGGATCACACGCGACTTTTGCCGCGCGCTGATCAACTTGGTGGTCGATGAGAAGCAGATGAGGTCGCTATCTAATGGGCAGGGCTTACCTGTCAAAACAAGCGGGGGCGGGTATAACTGCCGACACTCTTGGAGCCCGATCACTGAGGGCTTTATGGTGGCCGCGAAACTGAAGAAGGCAACAGCCTCAGATATAGCCAAAGCCAACGCAGGAGCGCGCTGATGATTAAAGCAGTCACAGGTCTGTCCTATCATTTTGAGTGGGTGGCCCCAGGCCCTCTCACCTCAGCGCCCACCTTCAAGGCTTATAAGAACGGCAGCGCATCAACTGTCACCATGACTGCCACACGCGATGTGGTCAGCGTGTCGGCTGTTGCCAATGATAGGCGCACCCTTACGATCAACTCTCAAGCCTCAGGTTTACAGGCTGATCAGACTAAGGCTTATCTCGTCACAGATGGAGACACTATCTATCCTGTGAGCGTAGTGAGGATGGCGGGGACTGAGGCGATTTTAGCTGAGCCTTTACCTCGTGAGGTGAGCACCTCGGTGAGCGCCTCTCTTGTGTTTGGGTTGTGGTACTGCACCATCCCGAGCGCGATCACCTCAGAGAGTGGGTATTATCCTTGGCAGGTCGAGCACGTTGTCGACCTCGGTCAAGGCTTTGAGCGCCGTGTAGAAAAGGGGCTCGTTAAGGTCACGCCTCGACCATTTGATACCTCGCTTGATCACGATGGGCTCGTTGACACCTTCCCTCAGCTGGCTGACATGGTGCCACGCAGACAGACGAGCTTTTCACCTCAGATCAAGGCGGCGCTCGATGAGGTGGCTCATGTGGTGCGCGATCATCTGCGTGATGAGTCACTGACTGAGGATGAGGTGTTTAACCCTTCAGTGTTCCTCAACGCTCACGCCTACTGCACCGCCGCGCGCGTCTATGAGATGGCAGGTCAGCTTGATGTAGCGGCCGCTATGCGTGAGCGCTGCATGGAGCTCATGGACTTGGCGCTCCGCTCGGTGGCGATTGATCGTGATGGTGACAACGTGGTTGATGAGGGGGAGCTTGACCAAGCCAAGAGCGGTGGATCAGCGCGTGACTTCCGCGCATCATGGCGGTCTTATCAGCGCTCCTCTTATGATCAGACCTTCTCGCCCAGCAGGGGCATGAGGCATTAAGCATGGGCGCCAAGGTTCAGCTCAATCTGCCCAACTCGCTTTGGACAGCCAAAGACACAGCGCGCCTCGCCTCAAACACATTGGCGATGATCAAGCTGAGAACGTCTGAGGGCCTTGATGCTGATCGCAAGCCTTTTAAGGACTACTCGACCAAGCCCATCTATGTGGCTTTCAGAGGGGCTCGCCTCAAGCCCAAGGGGGGCAGACCCTCACGCACAGGGCGCTCGATCTTCTACGCTGGCGGTTATCAGCAGTATAAGCAGGAGTCACGCAGGAGAGGCGCAGGCTCAAGCGCGCTCGTTGATCTCGTGGCAAGCGGGGCGCTGATGAATAACCTTGTGGTGCTCCATGCCTCAGCTGAAAAGTTCATCTTGGGTCTCACGCCTAACGTCAGACACTATGGCTACCACGTCAACGCTGATCGAGAGTATCTCGGGCTATCTGCTCAAGACATCAATGTGATAGTCTCAGCGGTGGAATATGAGCTCACCAAGAAGCTCAAGAAGGGTGGCAAGTGATGAGCCAAGGCATCCATGAGGCGCTCTCTTATTTGGAGCGTCAGATTGAAGCGACAGCACCCAAGACCGACACCCATCACGGCTTTGTAGCGATCAACAGCTCAGGTAGGGTTGGGCCGCTTGAGGCTAGGCAGCACACCTCGCGCTTCTTTGAGCTGCGCTTGGATACCTTCGGCATCGATGATGGAGCGGCGGGCCTATCAGGTAGGCGCCGCGCTCGCGTTGTCTTGCGTGTTAAGTATGAGGTGGGTGAGCTTCACTATATGGAGCGCATGATCGCTGAGGATGCGAGCGCCCTGCTTGTCACCCTCAATGGCCCATCGTACAACCTCGCCACCACAGGCATCATCAGCTTGATCCCAGGTGAGCCCACAACAGAGCCCTCGATTGACCCGACCACAGAGGCGCAGTCAATCATCTTGTCTTTCCCTTTTGATCTACTCTATCTGGAGGCATTATGAGCGTGACTCATCGATCTCTCAGCGTGGCGGTCGAGAGCGCCTTTGGTTCTCTCAGCGCTTCAACAGGTCTGCCCGACAACAGCGGGCTCACCTACACCTCAATCCCTTGTGAGCGCGACCCCATCATCGTTTATGGTGACCCTGTGGTCAGCGAGCGCAACGATGCGCGTGATGGCTCTTATGGGCTCGCTCCTGAGCCTGACACTGTGTGGGCTTCGGGCTCTCGCGTTCGTAGGCGCACAGGTCAGGTAAGCGTTCGCGTTGACCTCACCACCATCGGCTCAGCCGCTGCCAACTATGACAGCAACTATCTTGGCTACCTCCTCGGCGCGGGGCTCCTCACTCAGAGTCACGGCGCTCAGAGTGATGTGCTCTCAGCTATCAGCGATGTGAACACCTTCACACCCACCACGACCTCAACCAACTATGAGATCGGCGCCCTCGTTGGCGCTGAGATCAATGGGCGCGCTGAGTTCTCTGCTGTCACCGACAACGATGTGACAGGTGATGTGACTGTGAGCCCTGCCTTCTCAGCAGGCTTCACGGGTACTCCTACCATGCGCTTGATGCAGACTTGGTTCCCCGGCTCTCGCACCGCGCTTGGCTCACGCGAGCACAGCCTCAGCTTCCGCGTTGATGGTGTGGGCTTCCGCTCATACGCTTATGGGTGTGTGCTGGAGAGCATCAGCCTCAGCCTTGACAATGGGCGCGTGATGGCTGACCTCACCTATCAAGCGGCGCTTATCCAAGACGATCACGGCAACGCTGTTGGGCCTATCGAGCCCACCTATAACAGCGGCGCGCCTGCCTTCTTCCGAGGGTCTTATGTGGTCGTGTCTGACGCCTCACCCACCTCGCTCACCAACGCGACCACAGGTGACACCCTTGGGCGAATCGCGCTTGATGTGGAGGACTTCACCTTCACGATCACCAACACGCTCACCCCTATGGGTCACTCCAACAGCCTCTTGGCGATGAGCGACATGGAGATCAGCGATGTTGATGTTGAGCTGAGCCTCACTGTGAGCTCACCCAACACGACCATCAACAACGACTTCTTCAACCGCACCCTGCGTCAAGTGCTCGTGGGTCTTGGGCCTATCGGTGATGGGCTCGGTGGGGCTCTGATGATCCCTGCTGCTCACCTCACCGTTGCCCCTTCAAAGTATGATCCAAGCGGTAACGACATCACGCGCCAACAGCTCACCTACAAGGCGAGCCGCTTTGGTGGTGATGTTAGCGAGAGCGGCGCAGGCAACAGCCCTGTTCGCTTGGCTCTGGGGGTCTGATTGATATGGCGCTCTCATTTATGCCTGATGCTGATATGACGCTCGATGTGGTCGTGACCTGTGACCCCTCGGTGATCGCCTCACCTGATCAGGTCTCAGCCTACATGGTGACAGGTGATCTCAACATGCTTGAGAGCTATGAGGGCGCCACCATCTTCACCCTCAAGGCGCTCAGTCCAAACGAGCGCGAGACAGCTGAGGTCAAAGCGGGTGCTTATGTGCGCTCTGAGCTTGGGCGCTTGCTGTGGACTGAGGCGCCTGCTGACCCACGCGAGAAGGCGCGCTGGCATCATGAGCTCACTGAGGATGAGCGAGAGGCGCTCGCTCGTTATCAGAGCTACCTCAACAACGTCTTTATCGAGATGGTTGAGGCCTCTCTGACTTCGATTGATGGTGAACCCGCCAAGGGTAAGCTCGCCCTCATCAAGCCCGAGGCGCACCGCCTCGCAGTCATCACGGAGCTCGTGCAGCATATCCAGCGCATGAGCCTCTTAGGTGAGCGGGGAAAATAGCACTCGCCTCCTCTGTTTGGCTTAGCCACAGCGGGGGGCGGGCTTGGAGCTGTGATCAGTGCAAGAGCAACCCCACACTCAGGCGTCAACGTGGCAACTGTGGCGGTGCTTTTATGCCTGGCTTGCCTATGGCTCAGCGTGATGACAAGGGTCTGTTTATGCCTGCCTATCGCGTGGCGCCCAACTGCGGAGAGACCTTTTCTGATCAGCAGATCAGACACTGCCCGATAGCTGACGCCAACCGCCTTGCGTCAGTGATCACAGCGTATCACCGACACAGGCAAGGCTTAGGCTCGATTGAGTCTGTATTTCCGCGACCTACCTGTGCAATCGTGGAGGCGTTCGATGTGCTACACTCCAACACAGAGCAAATGATCGCGCGCCACCAAGAGCAGATGATGGAGGTCAAACATGGCTGAGAATACCATTGAGATTGAGGTCGAACTTGTAGGCCAAAAGGAAACCCTTAAAGGGTTAGATATGGTCAATCAGGGAGCCGAGGGAATAGGCGAGACCTTTAAGGGTGTTGGCGGTCTCATCGGTAAAACAAACAAAGAACTAGGAGAGGGTCTGTCGTCTGTCTCAGACGCTATTGGTGAAAGTAAAGAGGCTTTCGCTGAGTTAGGTGGCGCGGTGTCAAGCGTGGCAAAGGGGGGATCTGGCCTGATTACTTTGCTCGGGCCAATAGGCATGGTTATCGGTGCACTCGGTGTTTTATATGAAACTTATCAGCAGCTAAGTGGAGCAGCTCAAGAGGCTGAAGATCGTCAAGAGGCATATGCGGCGGCTGTCGCAGACCTCAGCTCTAAGCTAGAAGCGTTGGCTGAAAATGGGGTAGTGCCTTCAGTGAAGGCCCTTGATGACTTCTTCAGAATAACGATCAAGGCTCAGGTCGCTAAAGAACTCTTTGAAAAGAGCACTGAGCGAGCGATGAAGAAGTTGGAGGCTATGGTTGATGGGCCTCTTAAGGATTATACAGAGGCTCAGCAGGCTCTTAATAAGCTGGTGGCTGAGGGCAAGAAGGGAACTGATGAATACACATCCGCGCTTCAGAACCTGCAATATGCAGAGGCTGAGCACATCAAGGCTCAAGCCAAATATAACGCTAAGCTCAAAGAGCTAGAGACCACACTCCGATCAAACCTTGAGGTCTTGAAAGAGGCTGGAGAGCAAGAGAAGAACCTTGAGGAGTTGACCACAGACTCTCTCAAGCAGAAGGCGAAAGAGAACCTAGAGCGCCTCAAAGCCATTGACTTGATGAGGCTTGAGATTGACGTTAAAGACCAAGCCGCTCAAGCGGCGGCTAAGGAGTCGATTGAAGCCTACGCCAAAGCAGATGCTCTCAAGGTGGAGGATGCGAGCAGGGCTGATCTTCTCAAGCAGGTGGAGAGCCAAACGGAAGCCCTCAAGCGTCTCAATGAGCAAAGGGTTTACGAGGAAGTTGTCGCCGCTCGCCAGGCTCGCATCTTTGAGGAAGAACGGCAGAAGCGGCGCCAAGCCTACCAACAGAAGCTGAGACAGCAAGAGGCTGAGCGCAAAGTACAAGAAGCCCAAGCGATGCAACAGCTCGCGCTTGAGAGTCAGCTTCGCCAAGCTCAGATCACCCTTGTTTTAGATGGACTCAGCCAACAGGAGTCGTTGGCACGAGAGCGATATGAGACAGGGCTCAAGCTCGCCAAAGATGATGCGACTAAGCGCGCTATTGTAGAAACTCAATATCAGATTGAGCTGAAGAAGATCAGAGAGGCAGAGCAGGCTAACTACTTAAGCGACTTAGCCAAACGAGAAGAAGCACAGAGACAAGCGGCTGAGAAGGCGCGTGATTTTGCCTTCTCGTCAGCGGAGTTTAATGCGGGCTTCATTAAAGACGAGACCGAGCGTGAGCTTGCGGAGCTTAAGGTCAAGTATGATCGAGAGATTCAGATGGCTGAGGATAATGAGGCTCTCAAGACTGAGCTGATGAGACGCTATGGGATGGAGCGCATGAGGGTTGAGCAGAAGGCCTCACAAGCTCTGATGGAGCAGGCGCGCTCTGTCATCTCTGATTATGGGAAGGGCTTTGCTGAGGCGGCGGTGGGCGCGGCTTTGTTTGGTGAGAGCTTCCGAGACTCCATCGCCAACGTGCTCAACGCCCTCGCGCGTGAGGCTGGCGTTAAGGCGATCATGGAGACTGCCTATGGTACAGCCGCGCTCCTCCTCAATCCTGCTCAAGCCTCGGCTCACTTCTCAGCTGCGGGTATCTTCGCAGGCGCTGCGGGGCTCGCTCGCGCAGGTGGTGCAGCTCTTGGCGGTGGAGGAGGTGGAGGTGGTACACCCTCAGCCTCACCAAGTGGTGCACCATTGAGCGCTCCTGCTCCTCAGCGTGAGCAAGCGAGCACCGAGGCGATGACCTTTAACATCAACTTCGGTGGTGCTGTGATATATGACACAAGGCGCGCCGCTGAACAGGCGCTCGCTGACCGAGTAGTCGAGACAATCAACAGGCCCAGGCGTGGGGCCGTTCGCATGAACAGCAGAGGTTAAGATGCCTTATAACGTATATGCTCCCAACTTCGCCCTGCTCGCCTCCTTTGATGCTCGTGATTGGGCGGGTGTCGATGTGATCAGCTACGCCTCACAGACTGTCACCTTGCCTGAGTATGGGTTGGGTCAAGGCATCTATGAGGATGCGCTGCACTTCCTCAATGGTCGAGGCGTGGGCGCTGTCGGTTCCATCTCGGGCGCGATTGGCACCTTTGAGGCGGCGCTCAACTCAGCCTCTAGCTTTGGCACATGGCAGGTGGAGCTCACCGAGGATGACCGCATCAAGATCATCTGTGATGTAGACTTCTTGGTGTCACCTATCAGCTCTGACCCGCTTGGGCTCGGCAGTCAGAACGCGACCTATGATGTGACCGAGGCTCACTTCTATGTGATCGGTGAGCTTGATTGGGTGCGCGGTGTGTATCGAGGCGAGCGCTATCTGTTCAGTGATGGTGGTACACCTCCCACCTTATTCACAGCCTTCTCCTCATCTGATCAGCCTTGGCCGACTCAAGATGTGGTGTGTGGTCTGCGCCAGCGTGGGTTGGCTGACCTTGACGACCTCCACGCGACTGATTGCCTTGAGGCTTTGGTGAGGACTGACACAGGCACAGAGGCGCGCTTCATCCTCAACGATGATGGACACGTTGAGGTCTGGTACCTCGACAGCTCCTCCTTCACTTGGCTGTCGAGCTCCTTTAGAGATCGCCTCGGGTTTACAGGTGAGGAGGTGGGCGTGGTCAATGGAGGAGGCGCGCTCAACACAGTGACGCTTACAGCCACGCACCCCATGCCCGGTGCGCTGTTCCCATCTCGACCCTTCCAAGATCACCACCTCAGCGCTGAGACAATCTCTCAGAGTAGGCGCCTCATCGGTGGTGGCTACACCTCCAACTTTGTGGGGCGCTACATCACGAGCGCGCTCAGCTTTGACCTTGACGCGCTACTTGACCAGCGCGATCTCTATCGTCACTTCACAGACCGCTTCATGCAGTACGCACCACAAGGCGAGCGTGTGAACTTCTATCAAGGTTGGGGTGACTCGCGCCGAGCTCTGACCTCTGCTGAGGTGACAGCCGATCAGCCAGCTTATGATCTGATCTACACCTCAGAGGACAACGGAGATCAAGGGCGCATCAGAGCCTCGATGATCACCTCCTCACATGACCTCAGCTTTGGTGATCTCAAGCGGCGCGTTCCTGTGCAGATGAGATTGGAGCACCTATGAGCAACAGCTTCCCCACACCTCCTCCAACGCTCGCTGATGAGACCACGACAGTGGCAGGTCAGCCCATAGCAGAGGGCGCGATCACTGCGATGAGCCAAACTGCCAACTACCTTTGGCACTATGGCGCCACATCTAACGTGATGAGCCAAGCGTGGGCTGAGGGGCAGATGGTGCAAAAGAGCACCAGCTATAGCTCTATGCTCAGATATATCATCCCCACCTGCACACGCGATCACTACACTCTGAAGGTCTACGCTGTCGCTAAAGGGTCGGGGTGCATCAAGGCCATCCTCGACACATCAGCGGGAAAGTTTGATGCTGAGACCTGTTCGACTGGCGCGGGGCCTCGCCTTGTGACCATTGATGTTGTGGTCACCTCAACCATCGCAGACGAGTATGTAGAGCTCTCATTTGATGTGAAGCACACAGGAGGTGCGACCGCGCGCCACGAGATCACCATGCTCATGGCTAGGTGGGAGCCTCTCGCCTCTCCTGTGACCCCAGGCAAGCGACTGCAAGGCACTGACGAGTTCATCCCCTTTGGGATTGATCGCGTTGGCGCTGACTATCCGCTCACCTCAAGGTGGGGGCGCAACATGCTCACCAACGTGGATACGCTGCGGAGGCGCCCACAGCTTTGGCTCTCTTGGTCGGGTGTCGATAACCTAGACGCGGCGCCCACCTCAATCACTGACCCTGCTCCTGCTAAATACCTAGGCGTAGGAGACATAGGCGTTTTGAGTCAGTTGGTGCATATCCCTCAAGAGGTGATCATTGATGGAGGATATACCATCTATGTATCAGCCTATATTGAAGGGCTGGCAGTAGGCCAAAGTAAGAGGCTCTCCATTCTCGGTCACACTCTGACGTTCTCCTCAGTGGGGTGGAACCATAAAACTCTGATAGTCGAGATTAATCCCAACGAGGAGGAGAGCGCGCTGTATCACCTCAATATTCATAGGGTACAGCTCGACAACAACGGCGCGACCCTTGACGGCATCCAAGATGACCCAGGGTTTATTCAAGCTCTCTGCGTGTGGGGTATCTGATTAATGACGACACCAACAAACTATTCCTTATTGCCTCAGGCTCAGAGCACGCACATGGGGCGCGTAGTGCTCGGGAGTGTTGTCTCTCAGCTCGCCCTTGCCCTCAAGCAACTCCAAGGCGTGAAATTTCGCGCGGCGGCTTCATACCATATTGGGCGAACCACCTATATTTTTCACTTAAACGAGTATTATCAAAGACAGGTATGGCAAGGCGGCTTTGAGTATATCTCTAAAGGTCACACAGAGGATCATGATTTGTTCATCGCCACGATGCCCTCATCCGAGTGGCTCGCAGTTGAGATCGCCTATGCCTGCTCTGGAGATACGAGCTTTGACCCATGGGTCAGCATTGAGCTCTATGCGCAGAGCGCCTACGACTTTAAGCACACCAAGATTGATACAGGCATCAAGTTTGAGTCTCCATTGGACATCTCAACGAGTGTCAATATCAGAGGGTTAGAGCCTAAGAGGGCGAGCACAGGAGCCGAGCCTGTTCTCATCCCTTCGGGAGGCTTTGAGGACTTCACAGCGCCGCGCCCTCTGTATATCCCTGAAGCGTACAGAGGGCAGGTATTAACGCTGTGCATACAGACTGAGGGAGCTGCCATCTTCAACGTCAACGTGTTCGACATCTACAAGGAGGCCACATGATCACCGATCAACACGCGCGCCGCGTCTTTGTGCTGCAGGTCGCAGGCCTCTCCACGCGCTACACCTCGCATGACATAAACCCAGCAAGCGCCAACATGAGCGCGGTGATTGTCGATGGTATCAACTACGTTAATCAGCGCGCCATCGTTGACGTTGGCTCCTTCTCGGGCTCCATCGACCCAAGCGGAGGCATCGCCTCATATAGTGCAGTCACAATCTCTCTAGCGAGTGATCGCGCTCGAGGAGGCGAGGCTGACCCTGCTGTGGTCTTTGGGCGCTGTGGCGCTCGCGCCTCTGCTCCCTTCAAGGCTCAGATCATCACAGACCTAGACTATGACAGCGACAGCGGGACACTTGACATTGACGCTGAGCCAAGCTCACTGAGCTTCCCTGCCGTGATGCATATTGGCGCTGAGTCAATCAAGGTGACAGGCTACACCACCATCACCGGGGGCGCTCGCCTCACCTACTCCCACCGCGCTGTCGGTGGCTCTCAGCGTCAAGCTCACAGGGTGGCGAGCTTTGGAACCTTTGTCCCAGAGGTCTCCTCAGCGATCACCACCTTTAGAGGTAGGCGCGCTTCCCTATGGATCGCTCAGCAGTTCCCTGATGGGTCGCTCAGTGACTTCGTGGAGCTCGTCAACGGCTTCCTTGATGCCTCGCCCATAGTTGAGGATGGTGGTGTGGTGAGCCTCAGTTTGTTGCCTATCAGCGCGCTGATCGACACTGAGCTTGCAGATAAGGGGAGCTCCTCGACCAAGCTTGTGCAAGATTATCATTATTTCGATGGCTCACGCGCATCTTGGTTTGATTGGGGCGTTGGTCTTGATAACGACTCGGTGTATTACATCGACAAGTATCTGATCGATGAGATAGCGGGCACCTATGAGTTTACGCCTTATCAGCCTGACTTTTTGCAGATGTTTAGTTCTAATCTGCCTGATGGCTATGATGAGAACTATGCAACGCCACACCCGCGATATGCCTATCTTGAGGCGCCAGGGATTAAAGTCTATCTTGTCTTGGGCGGCTACGATACAGCCAAGAGCGAGGGCTTATTTCAAAGCGGCACAGAGGCGGGGGTTGACTTCTACAGGGTAAGGACTAACCCCAAGATTGAAAACAAAGCGATCAAGCTTGGCAGTGCAGAGGTTAAGCCTTGGCCTGATGTGCTTCGAGCTGAGCTAAGCTCAGACGCTAACTGGATGAATGGAATTGGTAATGAGAGGTCTGCATGGGCTCGCCTTATCATCAGCCGAGGGAACTCAATACAAGTAAGAGCATCGCGAGCGCCCGGTGTGACGAGGCCTTACATCATTCTGAGCAACGCCTCGCTCAAGCGCTTAACGGTTGATGGTAAGTCATATGAGCCTAAGCGATGGGTCGGTGATGGCTTTGGTAATGGCATCATTCCTTACGAGCCCTTTGGTAATGTCGAGCGCATAGGCTATCCGCTCGACCTACGCACAGAGGGAAGCACCCGCCTTGCCTCCGAGGGTATCAAGCTCAAGCTGTCTGTGCCTGACAATGACGACAACACGACAGCCTCCTACAACATCAGAGACATCGCGCGCGCGTGGTATCAGAAGCGCGAGCTCACCATCTTGGTTGAGGACTCTTTAGGGTTGCCCACCATAGCGACATCAACGAGCTACGACTTGCAGGTCAAGTTCACAGATCGTGATCTAGGTGAGGAGAGATACCAATGGATCAAGGCAACACATGAGAGCGTGGCGTCTTATAATGGTGTGAACATTGG
>Ga0099846_1000403_pt1 | contig 17877 bp, 24 predicted proteins | sample CB_VirMetaG_FD_78180 | JGI IMG/M metagenome (GOLD analysis project Ga0099846, IMG submission 78180) | Freshwater to marine saline gradient viral communities from Chesapeake Bay - CB_1504_1 Viral MetaG | ecosystem: Environmental > Aquatic > Marine > Coastal | place: USA: Chesapeake Bay... | reverse complement strand
CTCTGATAAGTATCTGGAATCAAAACAATATCAACAGCAGATTATACCCAATAAGAAAAAGAATATTGTTCCTGAAATAGATTTTGACTTTGAGGAAGAGTGTGGTATAATGGAAGATAACTTTAAAGGAGAAAACCAATGAGCGTTCCTAATTTTAAAGGTTATGAAGATGTAGTAAGATTTTTACGCACTGGAGGAGATGTATGGTATTATACTATGGTAGAAGAATACATGGATATGATTGCATCTGATTTACCTGAAGAGGAGTTTGATGTTGAAGAGCTTAATGGATGGATTGAAAATGAACTTGGAGAGTTACAAGAAGGCTATGAAGATTATGTCGATCAGCGATGAGATATCTGTTGTAGAAAATGCACTTGAAGTATTAAGTGAGCTACAACTTACTGGCTCTTATGATGCTAAAAAAGTAAGACTAACAATACAAGAACTAACTGAACTATTACACAACCTCAAACAAAGGAACGACTAATGTTTGACCATACAAAAATTGATTTTGAAGTAGAGAAGTTGCCCCTCATCCAAAGCTATGAAGACTACGAGGGCTTCAGCACTCAAGACAAAGTACCTTCTGATATTGGTGTGGGTCTACGCCGTAAGGATACTAAGCAGGTGCTTGGCATTGTGTCGGAAGACTATGCCATCACACAGTACGATGAAATCGTGCGTGGTGTAGAGGAAGCACTGGCATTAGCACAGGTAGACACTACAGATGCACAGTTCACCACAGAAGTCTATGATGGTGGTGCTAAGTTAGAACTACGTGCTAAGTTTCCTGCTCATAAAATGACCATGCGTGAAGGTAAAGATAGCATTGAACCTGAGTTTGTCTTTCGTACTAGCCACAACAGGACGTGGGCTAACAACGGTATGATGGGTCTGTGGCGTGGTTTCTGCTACAATACTCTGGTCAGTGGAGACAAGCTGGCCTATGTATATGGTAGGCACACCAAGAACTTCAACGTCCCTGCCTTCGCCTCTAAGATACAAACGGCTGGTGAGTTTATCTCTGGTACTGGACTGGAACGTATGCGTGACTGGTATGATACTACTATCACCCGTGATGAAGCTATCAACCTGTTCACTAAGACGCTGGCTGTTCGTACCAACAATGTCTCACGTAAGAAGGAACACAATAAGGTAATGCTATCTAACCTTATGAAAATCTTTGACGAAGAGAACCGTCACCTACATGGACGTGGACGTTATGAGGGATATGCTCAACGTGATAACGGTACGCTCTGGTCAGCATACAATGCTGCTACGTACTGGTCCTCTCACCCCAACAGCAAGCGTGGTGCTGACCATAACGTGAAGGTCAACCGTGAGGATCGTGTTCGTAAGATGTTGCACTCTAGTGAGTGGACTAATCTTGAAACCAAGAGCATGGCTCTGGTAGCTTAACTAAAGGAGAAAGTGTATGAATATCTTTTATCTAGATAGCGATCCAAAACTAGCGGCACAGATGCATTGTGATAAGCATGTTGTTAAAATGATTCTTGAAACAGCACAGCTACTATCAACCGCACATCATTTGGTAGACGGCACTCCTTCTATTGAGTGTTATAAACTTACACACAAAAATCATCCATCTTCTATTTGGGTGCGTGAAAACAAAGAGCAATACCAGTGGGCTTGGCATCTTCTCCAAGCATTGTGTAAGGAATACACACACCGCTATGACAAGGTACACAAAGTCGAATGGTCTGGTTTACTGGAACGGCTACGACAACAACCTCATGGGTTGTCTAGTGGTGAGTACACTGCACCGCCTCAGTGTATGCCTGATTATTGCAAGCATGATATTACTAAAACAGCTTACCGTAATTACTACAAACAAGAGAAAGGTAGCATAGCTACTTGGAACAAGACACGACCTGCACCTGACTGGATGATCGAGGAAATGAGGGGATAACATTATGGCAAAGAAAACACAAAGCACATTTGATCCTTCACTTCATAGAGTTAAGAAGCGAACCTCTATTGGAAATAGTGTAAGATCAAAACCAAAGAACAAACATACACGTAGAAGTTTTAAAAAATACAGGGGGCAAGGATAATAAAATGTTAGGAAGTTTAATTTCACTACTAATGTATTTCTTTATTTTCTAGTGTCTTATATAATTACACAGTCAGACTATGCATTTATTTCTGACATATCAGAAATAGATGTAATGATAGATGACTTTACAAATAAAGTATGTGTGTTTGATTCAGAACGTGAGGCAGCACTATGCTTACTCAATGATGGGATCATGCCACACAATGGTTCGTATCCATCCCACATAAGGATTGAGAGAATGCAATGAAAATAATATTATTTTTAATGATATTATTATTAGTAATCATGAGAGTAAATATATCTAAGGCAGAAGAAAGTGAGATATCTTGTTTAGCTGAAGCAATTTACTTTGAGTCTAGGTCTGAAGGATTACTATCTCAACTAGGCGTAGCTATCGTTGTTCTTAACCGTGCAGAACTTGAGAACTACCCATCAAATGTATGTGATGTGGTACATCAAGCTAAAGAATGGAAGGGAAATCCAATACGAAACAAGTGTATGTTTTCCTATTGGTGCGACGGCAAGTCTGAACGTATAGAAAATCATAATGCATATGAACAAAGTTTATTCGTAGCTAAGTTGGCATTGAATGGCGTCACAATAAAAGCAATCAGTGATGCTACGCACTACCATGCAAGGTACGTTAAACCTGGATGGTCTCTATCTAAAAGATTTAAACGTCTAATTAGATTAGACAATCATATATTTTATGTTGACACTCAAGCTAAATAGGAATATAATTATGATAACTGAGCGTGAGAGATTACACAATCATATACTAAAGCTTTCTAGATTAATAGAAGAAAAAGATAACGTAATTAAAAATTTAAGAAATGAACTAGCACAATATAAAAAAGATTATTCTAATCGAAACACTTGGGTAGAACATGAGGAAGACAATGGCTAAGAATTTTTGGCAGCGTGACCGCAATACAATTTTTAGAAACCTAGTTAATCAATACGAAGAAGAAGGATATAATAAAAAGGAGGCTAAGAAATTAGCCAAGCAAGAGGTGGATGAGATTATGCGTGACAAGGAAGACTTTGTTACAACACTATGGGATGAGTCCTTCGATGGAAGTTAAACTTATAGATCATATGGGCAGCGACCTAACGGTAGTTAATTCGGCCAGAGTTTCTTTTAATAAAGAAAGCGATTGGAATTACTGGTCTGATGACAACGACGAGTGGGCAGTCAAAACTTACCTGAAAGATAAGGATGTTAAACTTATTAATTACCTAGCATCACACAAACACTGGACCCCCTTTGCCCATTGCTCCGCTCAGTTTAGAATTAGTGCGCCTATATTTGTAGCAAGGCAGCTAGTCAAGCATCAGGTTGGCCTGACATGGAATGAAGTATCTCGCAGGTACGTTGACTATCCTCCAAAGTTTTGGAGTTCAAAATCCTGGAGAAAAAAAGCAGACGATAAGAAACAGGGATCAACTGACGAGGTTATAGAAAACAATGATACCATATCCTATGTATATAGAGACACTGTTAGACATTGTATTGACAGTTATAATTATATGTTAAGCAATGGGGTTTGTCCTGAACAGGCACGAACCATTCTACCTGTATCAATGTACACTGAGTGGTACTGGACTGGTAGCTTGGCGGCGTGGGCTAGGGTATGCACTCTAAGAATGAGTGACGATGCCCAGAAAGAAACAAAAGAAATTGCAAGCATGATATCTGAACATATGAAAAATTTATTTCCAGTTTCATGGAAGGTTTTACTTAATGAATAAAGATAAAAACAAATGGAAAGTTATATTCAATAATAAAAAAGTTGTTGACTCTTTTAAATTTAAAAAAGATGCAGTAGAAGAACTTAATAATAGATTGAATTTACTTCAACATTTATTTAAAGAACCCACAACTAATACTTATTCTATAAGGAAAATCAAATGATTATTGCTGGCCCATGTCAGATCGAAAGTGAAGAACAAGGAATACGTATAGCTAATTATTGTAAAAAAGTATGTGATTCATTAGGTTTTGAATATTATTTCAAAGCATCTTTTGATAAAGCAAATAGGTCACACATGTCTGGTGAACGTGGTCTTGGATTTAAAAAAGGTTTGACAGCTATATCAAATGTCTGTAGAATTACAAATGTAAAATCATGCATAGACTTTCATGATGTATCTCAGATAGATAAGGCTGAAGAACGTGGATGGCTACCAGATATAATTCAGATACCAGCCTTTCTATGTAGACAGACTGATCTTATACGAAGGGCAGTGCTTACAGGTAAGATCGTAAACATAAAGAAGGGACAGTTCCTTGCACCATGGGATGTCTCTGGTATTCTGTCCAAGACAGGTAATAAAAATATTTTAATTACAGAACGTGGAACTTCCTTTGGATACAATACTTTAGTAGTTGACTACACAGGATTAGTTTACATGTTAAAAGAATATCAAAACACCCACGGCGTACCTATCGTATTTGACGCAACGCACTCAGTTCAAAAACCTGGAGGGCTTGGGTCATCTACTGGTGGGAATAGAGAGTATGTACCATATCTAATAAATGCAGCCGCCGCTGTTGGTGTGCAACACTTCTTTATGGAAGTTCATGAAGACCCCGACAACTCTCCAAGTGACGGCCCAAATATTCTACACCTCGAAGACTTTGAGGGAGTTGTTAAATCCATCAAACGCATTAACATGGTTACCTAATACATACTAGGTAGTGGAGTTACTTGCGTAACTACCTAGTATGTATTAGTTTTAATGAAGGGGCGAACAATGCAGCAATACGAAACCGACAGTAAATTTATAAAGCACATGGCTTGTGAAAGCTGTGGCTCAAGTGATGCCAATAGCTTATACGATGACGGCCATACACATTGTTTTAGTTGCCATACAACCATAGGAGCCAGAGAAGTTATGAAGACAGAACAGGTAGTACCAATCAACATGAACGCCAAGAAAAACTTTCAGTGGTATTCTATAGACGATAGGAAAATTAGTTCTGAGACTTGTAAAAAATACAATGTCATGGTAGCCAAAGAAGGTTCGGTTATCACTGACCATATGTATAAATACTTTGACAAAGATGGGTCATACATTGCAACTAAGTATCGCAAAACAAGTAACAAACAATTCTGGTCTGAAGGAAACTTGTCTAACGCTGGCTTGTTTGGTCAAAATGTTTTCAATCAAGGCGGCAAGTACATTACCGTATGCGAAGGTGAGATTGATGCCATGAGTGCATACGAACTACTTGGCTCCAAGTGGCCTGTAGTTTCTATTAAGAATGGTGCCGGGTCCGCACTTAAAAACTGTAAGCAATCCTTTGACTATCTCAATAAGTTTGATACCGTTGTTGTATGCTTTGACAACGATGAGCAAGGCAAACTAGCGGAGCAACAAGTTGCACAGTTGTTTGAGCCTAACAAGTGTAAGATCGTGAGCCTTGATCTTAAAGATGCTAACGAGTATCTCAAGACAGGACAACGTGAGAAGTTTGTACAGTCATGGTGGAACGCACGTACTTACACACCAGCAGGTATTATAAACCTAGCTGATCTTGGTTCTGCTTTATATGACGAGAAGATCAACGAGACTTGTCCTTACCCGTGGACTAAGATGAACGAGAAGACCTACGGTATGTGTACTGGTGAACTTGTAACGTTCACTTCTGGTGCAGGAATGGGTAAGTCCAGCATCTTACGTGAACTAATGCATCACATCATGCGTAACACAGAAGCTAACATTGGTGTGCTTGCTCTTGAAGAAAGCACCAGAAACACTGCCTTCAATATCATGAGCGTAGAAGCTAATGCAAGATTATATATTAAGGAAGTGCGTGAACAGTACACACCAGAGCAACTCAAGGAGTGGCAGGATGCTACGCTGGGTAGCGGCAGGTTCTTTGCCTTTGACCACTTTGGTAGCATTGAGAACGACGAGATATTGGATCGTGTACGTTACATGGCAAAGGCTCTTGATTGTAAGTGGGTGTTCCTTGACCACTTGTCTATCTTGGTATCGGGTCAAGAGGACAATGGCGATGAGCGTAAGTCTATTGACATACTGATGACCAAGTTACGTTCACTGGTTGAGGAGACTAACATAGGTTTACTTCTTGTCAGTCACCTACGTAGGCCAGCAGGTGATCGTGGTCATGAGGATGGACGTGAAGTTTCTTTGTCCCACCTACGTGGCTCTGCATCTATCGCCCACCTGTCTGATGCTGTCATTGGTCTGGAGCGTAACCAGCAAGCAGAGGATGACGTTGAAGCTAACACTACTACAGTACGTATACTCAAGAACAGATACACTGGTGAGACAGGTATATCTTGTTACCTTCATTATGATCGTGACACAGGCCGCATGACGCAGATCGACAACCCATTTATGGAGAATGATAATGACGGTTAAAAAGAAATTTGACAAGGCTCTTTACGATGTTGCTGATAAAAAAGCCAAGGATGTTATGCTTAATTGGCTACAAAAAAATACAAACTCAACAGAAATCACAATGAAAGAAAATACATACTTTGATATTACATGTAGCATATCACCTGACCTACCCCAACATTACTATGAGGTAGAAATAAAATATTCTTGGAAAGGTGAATGGCCTAAATCATGGAAAGAAATACGTATTCCATATAGAAAGAAAAGACTTCTTGACAAATGGAAGAAAGATCACTACAATGACATGCTAACATTCGTTGTTTTTAGAGATGACTGTAAACAAGCATGGTTCTTTGATGGTGATATGGTTCTTAATTCTGAAGTTAAAGAAGTATCTAATCGTAACATTCGTAAGGGTGAGATGTTCTTTCATCTAAAAACAACAGACGGATACATAGTGGATATAGATTAATGGAAGCAATCGTAGACATTGAGACTGATGACCTAGATGCAAGCATTATACATTGCATCGTAGCTAAACACTATCAAACAGGACAGATGCGTCAATGGATTGGTAATCAATGTCAAGAGTTTGGTGAGTGGTCAAGGCGTATATCAAAATTTATTATGCACAATGGTATTAGCTTTGACGCTCCCATTCTTAACAAGCTAACAGGTTCTGCTATCGCACCTTCACAGGTACGTGATACTCTCATTGAGTCACAACTATTCAATCCTGTACGTGATGGTGGTCACTCGCTACAGTCATGGGGTGAACGCTTTGGATTTCCTAAGATAGACTACCATGACTTTAAGTACTATACACCTGAGATGTTAGAATACTGTAAGCGAGATGTTGATCTTACACATAAAGTAGCACAGAAACTAGAAGAAGAAAGCAAAGGTTTCTCTGATTCCTGTTACAATCTAGAGCGCAACATCAGAATTATATTAGACAAGCAGCAACGTAATGGCTTTGCCTTTGATCTTAAAGAAGCACAGATACTTCTAGCACAGCTTGAGGACGAACAACACCAGCTAGAAAGCGATGCTGAGAAAGAGTTTGAGCCTACGATTATAGAACTCAAAACAAAAACAAATATAGTACCATTTAATATAGCAAGCCGTAAGCAGATAGCAGAACGTCTGATGGATCGTGGGTGGAAGCCAGACAAACTAACAGAGAAAGGTAATGTTATTGTCAATGAAGAAGTTTTATCCAAGATCAATATGCCAGAAGCTGAGATGTTCAGCCGTTACTTTCTTCTTCAGAAAAGAACTGGACTCCTCAAGTCGTGGATACAGGAGTGTGATGAAGACCTACGTGTGCGTGGTAGGGTTCTTACTCTACGGACAATTACTGGGCGTATGGCGCACAACAAACCAAACATGGCACAAGTACCAGCAGTCTACAGTCCGTATGGTAAAGAGTGCCGCCGCCTATGGACAGTATCTAATCCAGAAACTCACAAGCTTGTAGGGACTGATGCCTCTCATCTTGAGCTTAGATGTCTTGCTCATTACATGAATGATCCTTCCTTTACACGAGAGGTTCTTACAGGTGATGTACATACTGCTAACCAACATGCAGCAGGACTGAAGACTAGAGATCAAGCAAAGACTTTTATCTATGCCTTTCTCTACGGAGCAGGTCCAGCTAAGATTGGTAAAGTTGTAGGAGGCTCTGCATCTGATGGTCAGAAATTAATACAAAAGTTTTTACGAAACATGCCAGCCCTCAAGAAGCTACGCTCTAACATACAAGAGGCTGCACAGTCTGGTAGTATTCCAGGTCTTGATGGTAGGAGACTACATATCAGATCAGAACACGCCGCATTGAACACATTGTTACAGGGTGCTGGTGCTATTGTATGCAAGCAGTGGCTTGTAGAGATGGACAACAGGATACGTAAGACTGGTCTTGATGCTAGGCTTGTAGCCTCAGTACACGATGAGTATCAGTTTGAGGTAGCCAAGCCTGACGTTAAACGCTTCACACAGATTACTAAAGATGCTATGCATCAAACACAGAAAGCATTTAACTTTAAATGTGAACTTGATTCCGATTATAAAGTTGGAAATAATTGGGCAGAGACACATTAAAGTACTTGACACTAGCATATTACCTATGCTATAATTCGTTTTGTTGTTGGTAGTAGACAACGAAAACTTGGGAATGATCCCACACAGTGCCGCAATGGTGCGGATTTTAAAAGGAGAAATAAAATATGAATGACCCTATTTACATTACTGGTAAGTGCCACTATGCTTCCATTACTGAACCTAACACCAAGTTTGATCCAGTGTGGTCAATTCAGGTAGAGGTTAATGATGATAACCGTGAGGTAGTTGAGAGTTCCGGACTACCCATTACAAACAAAGGAGATGAGCGTGGAGACTTTGTAACTATCAAACGTAAGGTTGTTCGCAAGGATGGTACGCAACGTAATGCACCCCTTGTAATGGACTCACAAAACAATCGTTGGAATAACGATAAGAAGATTGCTAATGGTAGCACAGTTAATGTAAAAGCTATCCCCTACAAATGGGATTATGCTGGAAAGTCGGGAGTATCCGCCGACCTTGCTGCTGTACAGATTGTAGACTTTATTGAATACACTGGCAGTAACCAGGACTTCGCCCCCGTAGACGGTGGGTACGTCCAAGAGACTGAAGCAGTTCCCTTTTAATATAACGTAGGAGATAAAGAGGAGAGTAGTCACTTATAGTGAAACGCTATAATGCGTTACATGCGTAACAGCGTTACAAACGTCGATGTACTGACTAGCATGTTACTCTCCTCTTTTCATATCACATGAAAAAAATTGAAACTATTGTAGAAGATATCTATAATCTATTTTCTTTGAGTACTATCGACATGAAGGAAGAAGATGTTGATAAGCACATTGAAAAGTTTGGTGAGATGGTTAAACTTCACACCAAAAAGTTTTTATACACAGAAGAATCTGTAGATAAAAATTTAAGACTGTCTCAAATCGGTAGACCTGATAGACAACTTTGGTATGACATCAATTCAAAAAAAGAAAACAGCACAATAAAACCAGAGAACAGAATTAAATTTTTGTACGGTTATATTCTTGAAGAGTTTCTTTTAATGTGTGCTGCCATCTCTGGACACGATGTGAAAGACCAGCAAAAAGAAGTATCAATTGAAGGTGTTCTTGGTCATCAGGATTGTATTATAGATGATACTTTAGTTGATTGTAAGAGTGCATCTACATATAGTTTTCAAAAGTTTAAAAACAATTCAATTCTTGATGACGATCCATTCGGATATATTGCTCAAATATCTGCATACTCACAGGCAAATAACTTAAAGAAAGCTGCCTTCTTAGTCATCGACAAATCAACTGGAGAAGTTGCACTCTCTCCCGTACATTCAATGGAGTTTATTAATGCTAGTGAAAGGGTTAAACATCTTAAAGAAGTTGTCAACGGCGACGATATCCCTGATCGCTGTTACGTTCCTGTGCCTGATGGCAAGTCTGGTAATTTTAAGCTTCCCTCTGGTTGTGTCTTTTGCGGCCATAAAAGAGAATGTTGGTCTGACGCTAACCAGGGAAGAGGGATACGTGTATTTGAATATTCAAAAGGTAAGAGATACTTGGTTCAGGTTGGCAAAGAGCCTGATGTTCCTGAAGTGATTGATTGGTAATGCACTGGAAGTATAAACAAAAACCAGACCCAACAAGTCACTTTGGTTTTGTCTATGTTATAACTAATAACAAAACATCTAAAGCTTACATTGGATGTAAACAATATTTTTACACTAGAAAGAAAAAGAAAGTTGAATCCAACTGGAAAGTATATACAGGATCAAGCAGTCATCTAAACGATGACATTAAAAAGCATGGCAAAAAGAATTTTAAGTTTGAAATTATAGGTGAATATAAAAATAAAAGAAGTCTAAAATATTATGAATGTTATTATCAAATGATTAACCACGTCTTAACCAAAAAAATAGAAGGCACTGATGAACCTGCCTACTACAATAATTATGTAGGTGGTAAGTTCTACAGGCCCGTACAAGAGCCACCTAATGATTGAAGAAATTCTTGAAGCCGAATCTTTATATGATCTAACCAATAAAAATTCTCACAGATCGTTAAACCTTGCTATCATTTTGCAAGCACTGCTTGACTTGTCTCGCCCAAAAGCGTATAATGAGTCAATCGAAACTTCCTTGTATCGTGATCAGGCAATGGCATGGGTATTCAAATCCATTGGTACAACATGCGAAGCATTCGAAGAAACATGTGATCGTGCTGGCGTAAATCCAAACACTATTAGAACCTTTGCACTGAAGGTAACACTATCGGAGAACAGAGATGAAATCAGAAGAAAGCTTCACTCCTTCTTGTGACATTATGAAGAGGCAGATAGGAGGTAATCATTACAAAGATTGTGCAATACAACCAGTTGAGTATATACATGCAAACGATTTAAATTATTTTGAAGGTAATGTAATTAAATATATTACCAGACACAGAACAAAAGGAGAAGGCAGAAAGGATATAGAAAAAGCTATACACTATGCCGAGATGATTTTAAAATTTTATTATAACTAAGGAGGGGGTAATGGCGCAGTTCCGATCAAACGAAAATCCTATGTTTCGTTCAAAGTTCAGTGAGGATATCTTCAAACAGAAGTATGCTCACCATAACTGTGAGACATGGGACGCACTGGCATCTGTTCTTGTAGAGGATGTCTGTCAAAACTATATGCCTAAAGATGACAAAGAAGAACTCAAAAGAATTATTACAGACCTGAAGTTTATTCCTGGTGGTAGATACCTTTACTATGCTGGACGTGACAACAAGTTTTTTAACAACTGCTACTTGCTCAAAGCAGAAGAAGATACGAGGGAAGACTGGGCTAACCTGTCATGGAAGTCTGAGTCTTGTCTCATGACAGGTGGTGGTATTGGTGTAGACTATAGCACCTACCGTGAAGAGGGTAGGCTGCTGAATGGTACAGGTGGTCTAGCGTCTGGCCCTATACCTAAGATGCAGATGATCAATGAGATTGGCAGACGAGTTATGCAAGGTGGTTCTAGAAGGTCTGCAATTTATGCAAGTCTTAACTGGAAACATCCAGACATAAATAAGTTTCTTACGTCTAAGAATTGGTACGACATGCCCATTGGTACGACAGAGTACAACATTGGTCAGATTAAAGAACAAGATTTTAATTTCCCTGCACCGCTGGACATGACAAATATTTCTGTGAACTATGACACAGAGTGGTTACTTAACTATTATGAAACGGGAGATGTAGGAGATGCCTTCAAAACTAATGTTGCTCAGAGCCTTAGAACTGGTGAACCAGGATTCTCGTTCAATTTCTTTGAGAAGGAAAAGGAGACACTACGTAACGCTTGCACGGAGGTTACATCCGAAGATGATTCTGATGTTTGTAATCTTGGCTCAATTAACATGGGTCGTATCGACAATCTTGCAGAGTTTTCTAATATTGTAGAACTAGCCACTAAGTTCCTGCTGTGTGGTACACTACGTGCCAAGCTACCATACCAGAAAGTCTATGACGTTAGAGAGAAGAACCGTAGGCTTGGTCTAGGTCTGATGGGTATACATGAGTGGCTAATCAAATCAGGATGTAAGTACGAGGTAACTGAGGAACTACACAAGTGGCTATCTGTATACAAAGGTATCAGCGACAGGACAAGTTCTCAGTTTGCTGACCATCTTAGTGTGTCACGTCCTGTAGCTAATCGTGCTATTGCACCGACAGGTTCTATCGGCATTCTTGCTGGCACCTCAACAGGCATTGAACCTATCTTTGCTGTGGCATATAAGCGTAGGTATCTCAAGAACGGTACACGTTGGCACTATCAGTACGTTGTGGATAGTGCTGCACAAGAAATCATTGATTTGTATGGTATTAATCCAGATCAGATTGAATCTGCTCTTGATCTTGCTTATGATTACAAGAGACGCATTAAGTTCCAGGCAGACATACAAGACTATGTTGATATGTCCATCTCTTCCACCATCAATCTACCTGAGTGGGGTAGCAAGCTTAACAACGAAGACACAGTAGATGACTTTACCGAAACACTGGCTACCTATGCTAGTAGACTACGTGGCTTTACAGTATACCCTGATGGATGCCGTGGTGGTCAACCACTTAGCAGTGTGCCATACTCTGAGGCTGTTGAGAAACTAGGTGAGGAGTTTGAAGAAGGTTTAGAAACTCATGACATCTGTTCTATTACAGGACATGGTGGATCGTGTGGAGTATAGAAATGGATGATGTTGAAAAGTATGAGGTGATTGAAGATGTATAATCCTAAGTACAAGGGCCGTAAGCGTAGTCTAGTAGAACTAGATGATGCCATTGACGAGATTATTGAGCGTAATCCTGATTGGGTAGAAAAATTAATCGCATCTTTGAGGAGAAACGAAATGAAAACAATTACACTAAGAGTTGAAGATTGCGACCAAGTTGTTATTGACGATCTTATGGATTCTTATCGTATGAACAATCAGTTTGATAAGGTTGACTGTTCAGATGACGTTCTTGAGCCAGACTATGAGTTGCTCAAAGCGATTCAGACCGTTCTAGCATACTACATGGTACATAAAGACTGGTCAGAATGGATGGAAATGAACCCAATGGTGAAAGAAGATGTTTGATAAGGAAATGAACATGACTACTTTTGATTTTGGTAACGGTCCAGTCCCTGCCCACCAGCACTCCAACGGTGGCGGTTGTGTTGCTGATACTGCTAAGGTAGCAGATACAGCTTATGTTGGTCCTGATGCTCAGGTCTATGACGTGGAAGGTGAGATACACAATCTTACCCTTTACACTGGTGACTGTAATGCTAGGGTCTATGACAATGCCGAGGAAGATATCTTCATTGAAATGGACGGTAAGCGATACAAGCTGGTGGAGATTGTGTGAGGCGAGTTATTAAGGTCTCGTAGATCAATTGGATAGATCAACAGACTTCTAATCTGTAGGTTGAAGGTTCGAGTCCTTCCGGGACCGCCAAAAAGTACTTGACACAGATATAAATTTATGCTAGAATTTTACCGTGATGCCAATAGTGGGTCACATTATTATCAACTTGCTAATAGGAGAATGATATGAATACTTTACGGAACATCCTGGACAACGTACCCAACTGGTCTGTTGGGCATGAGAAATTTGTAAAAGAGGCTTTGGACATGCTCAATTTAAATGTACATGGGTATAATAATTACCCGCCTCACAACCTTACAAAGAAAAGCGATAGTGAATATAGTATTACTATGGCTGTTGCAGGGTTTTCTAAGGATGACTTAACTATTAAAGGTGAAGGAAATGCCTTGAGTGTTGAGGGAAAGAAACATTCAGATGAAGTAGATAATAACTTTATCTATAAAGGAATTTCTGATAGACAATTTAATAAACAATTTCTGTTGGCTGAAAATACTTTTGTAAAAGATGTAAATCTAACAGATGGTTTGTTAGAAATTAAACTTGAAAGAATAATCCCAGAAGATAAAAAAGAAACAGTTTATCAGATTAATTAACACTCTTATTGTTAATTATAACTTGGTTAGCTACATAGATTGCATAAGTCATTCTAGTAGCTAACCACTTCTTTGGAGTACGTATGAAAAAAGCACCTAACACAGTTTACATTGGCTACGATCCTAAAGAACGTGTAGCTTATGATGTTCTAAAGTTTACGATTGAACGTATAGCAGTAGACAATACAAGAATTGTTCCTATTAAATTAGATACTCTTAAACGAATGAATATGTACTGGCGAGAACACACGGAAGTGAACGGCCAGAAGTATGACAAGGTAGATAAGAAACCATTCTCTACTGAGTTTAGCTTTAGTAGGTTTCTTGTTCCGGCCCTTAATATGTATGAGGGTTGGGCTTTGTATATGGACTGTGATATGTTTGTACGTACAGATATTAATGAAATCTTTGAAGAGTATACACTAGATTACTACCCCTTGTATTGTGTTAAACATAAATACAATTCAGAAAATAAAACTAAAATGGACAACCAAGAACAGCAAAACTACCCTAGAAAAAACTGGTCTAGTCTTATGCTTTGGAATTGTTCTCACCCCAAGAACCAGGAGCTTACAGTTGAGAAAGTAAACACAATGCCTGGATCGTGGCTCCATCAGTTTGAATGGATTGGCGACAGAGACTCTGACATTGGAGGAATCCATGAAGAGTGGAACTGGCTAGACAATCATTCTAGTATTGATATTAAACCTAAGAACGTACACTTCACAACTGGCGGGCCATGGTTTAAAGAATGGAAATGTGGCAGACATGCCGATGGTTACTATGCTTCTGAGTGGAACCAAGAGTATACTTATTTAGTTGGTAAGGGAAGGATAGAGCCTTATGAAATATAAAGTTGTTACTTGTTTTAATGAAACTATTCTAAAAGAGAATGGAGCAAAGCTCCTAGAACAGTTTAATACTGACTGGGAAAATAAAATTAAATTTGAATGTTACTATTATGATTTAGATATTTCAAACTATTCTTTACCGCAAGCCGATAATATTACATATCACAATCTAAATGATATTGAAGATTATGTTTCATTTGTAGAAAGAAATAAAGAACATGATGGAACAGAAAACAAATCGTTTGAATACAACGAAAGCATTGACGCACTTACAGAAGCTGCGAAAGTTTTTGCTATCAGCGAGACTGTATTTAATAGTTCTATGTCTTGGGTATTCTGGGTTGATCCTCATTGTCATACTATGTCTGACGTATCTATTAAATATCTATCAAATCTTTTTGATTACGACAGTAAAAATATTCCATTAGTTTTGCTAGATAATGCTAGTCACTTTGCAGCATTTGAAATTACAAATCAATCTTGCGTAGATTTAATTGGTGATCTACGTGGTACATATATTACAGACAACTATTTACAGTACAGGGATTGGCGTACATTTTTTATTCTTAATAATCTAGTTTCTATTTACAATGCACATGGTCTAAACTATAGACTGTTAGATAAAGATAGTTCAGATTTTATTAACAATATTATTGTTGATCTTAGAAACCCTGTTTCTAAAAATCTTAGAGACTCGAAAGGTAATCGTGTACAACCTTTGTCTGAGAATGATACAACTCCGGATATCTTACCGGGCAGATACAAACAGCTTGCTGATCTTATTAGATTCTATGAGCCAGCTAAGATTCTAGAAACCGGCACATGGAATGCTGGTCGTGCTATTGAAATGGCATTGGCTACGTTTGATCGTAGAGACAGTCTTCACTATATTGGATATGATTTATTTGAGAATGCTACAGCAGAAACAGATAAGGAAGAGTTCAATGCTAAAGCACACAATACAGAAGCAGCAGTTATTAAACGGCTTAATGAATTTCAAAAGTACGTTAAAGAAAACAATAACAAAACATTTACCTATGAACTATATAAAGGTAATGTTAGGGATGTACTTACAGACAATATTCCAGATGACATTGATGTTGCTGTTATGGGTAGCGGTAACAGCTACGAAACCGTAAACCATGAGTACAATATACTCAAGAAAGTTCCGGTAGTTTTAATAGATCATTACTTTACCAAGGACGAGGCAGAGGAACTACCCCCAGAAGAATACCATGGTGTTAATAAAGTCTTTGACGAAATTAAAGTTAAAAACGTAGAAGCAGATAAAGAGAACGAAGAGGGTTGGACTTCATTCTCTGAAGAGTTTACTGTAAGGAAACATATTCTCCCGTCCAGTGATCGTGTTCTTGGTGGAGGCATAACCCATCTTGTAATTGTCTTAAACGATCCTGATGTTAAAGATATTCCTGAAGATGTTAAACGTGTTCCCATTATTGTACACCCCAGAGATTGTGTACCAAAAGATTATATTGTCAGCAACATTCAGACAAACCTAAAACTTATTGATGACAACAAGTGGATCGTTAAACATCCAGCACACAGACAGAAGGCTGCAATTATCTCAGCCGGTCCTTATCTTGACTATGATAAACTAAAATCTTTTATCTATGATAATCCCGAAGCTAAAATTCTTTCTGTTAAACATGCGTATCCTAATTTGATTGAAAAAAATATTATTCCATGGGGTTGTATTGTCCTTGACCCACGACCTATTGATGGTAAAAGTACCCACAATATTATAAGGAAAGACTTGTTTAAGAATGTATCCTATGATACAATATTCTTTGTTGCATCAATGACCGATCCATCCGTAACCAAGCATCTTAAAGATAGTGATGCAAAGATATGGGGATGGCACGCATTTACTGACTCTCTCAGAGAAGAAGACGAAAGAGGAAAGCAAATTCAAAACCAGTCAGTTAAATTAAATGAAGAACTAGGTATACCACAGGGTGCCACTCTAATTACTGGTGGTACATGTGCTGCAATGCGTGGCATTGGAATGCTACATACCATGGGCTTTAGAGATATCCATTTATTTGGGTTTGATTGTTGCCGGGATGAACCAAATGAAGAAGAAAGAACAGAGACTGTAGGTGACATTGAAGGTGGTGAAACTCCTAAACCTAAGTACATTCAAGTTAATGTTAAAGATAAAACATATTGGACAACAGGTGAGCTTCTAGCTATGGCACAAGACTGTGAAAAAGTATTTGCTGATCCAGGACTTGAGGGCATTCTTACATTTCATGGAGAGGATACCATGGTTGCTGATCTTTGGGATATTGAACAGAAGAAAGAAACCAGACCAAACTTTAAAGGATATTATTCATGACTGTAAAAATTAAACCTGATGATGTATATACTAGGCAGGTTCCCTCTGAAAAGTATGAGACACTGCTAAAAGAATATATTGAGATGCATCAGTCATCTGACAAAATGTTTAATGGAAAAAGCTTACTTAAATTTGCTAATGTTATTCAGCACGTTCTAAGAGAAAACAATTGTAAAACTTTACTAGACTATGGTAGTGGTAAAGGACAGTTGTATACGGATGAGTATAAAAAAATTAGTGATGAATTACCAGCACCATTACCACAGTACTGGGGCTTAGAAGAATATACTTTATATGATCCTGCATTTGAAGAGTATTCCACTCTTCCATATGGAGGGTATGATGCTGTTGTATCTACTGATGTGCTTGAACATGTGCCTGAAGAAGACCTTGGCTGGGTAGTAGAGGAGATACTAGACTATTCTAAAAAAATTGTTTTTCTAAATATCTCCTGTATGGAAGCAGTTAAAACATTTAAAGATGGTAGTAATGTTCATGTTTCAGTATTCAATCCTGTGACATGGGCAAAATTTATAGCGGATAAACTTAGTAATGTCAAAAGAAAAAACATTACAGTATATTTATATACGGACTATCGTGACTCTGACACGGGTCAATTATTAAATAAAATATATAAGATTAAATATAGT
>Ga0099846_1000398_pt1 | contig 17957 bp, 24 predicted proteins | sample CB_VirMetaG_FD_78180 | JGI IMG/M metagenome (GOLD analysis project Ga0099846, IMG submission 78180) | Freshwater to marine saline gradient viral communities from Chesapeake Bay - CB_1504_1 Viral MetaG | ecosystem: Environmental > Aquatic > Marine > Coastal | place: USA: Chesapeake Bay... | reverse complement strand
CCTGGGTAGTTGACGGAAAGTATGTTCGCTGCGGCCACCAAACCGATTGCGATTGCTACGGCCGGAAACACGAAGGCGAGACATATCAATCAGAAAGGTAACCTTGTCGACTCAATCACCAGCGGTCCGTAATAGGCGTGGCGGCAAAGGTTTGTACAAATCTTCGGGTACGGAGTTACAAAAGTCCGGTAGAAAAAGTAAACCTAAAAAGCTACCGGAGTTTTTGGAGCCTCGAGAGGTTGAAGCACTTATCCGGTTTGCTCCCCACGGCCAAGCCCGACTTGCAATGATGTTGCAATGGCGTGCTGGCCTAAGAATCAGTGAAGCGATCAACGTCACCCGCTCCGATGTGCGCCTGGACGCTGCACCATCGCCTGAACTATTGGTGCGGCAAGGTAAAGGATCTAAAGATCGAATCGTTCCGATCCACGGCGAACTATTTCAGATACTTTCCGCTTTTGTTGGTGTGACCGACAAGCGAGCTGGTGAAGCACTGGTAGGTAAAACTCGACAAGTAGCCTGGCGTTGGTACAAAGAATCGTTAAAGAAGTGCTACGACGTCGGTGCGATTCCTGACGGTAAGCCTTGCGGTACTCACACACTTAGACATTCGGCAGCTCGTTACTGGCTACTGAACGGCGTCCCGATCAATGTAGTTTCACAATGGCTCGGACATTCGAACCTGCAAACCACGATGGTTTATTTGCAACTCGTCAGTGACCCTGGCGGCTTTATGGAGCGGGTTCCATAAACCCAGGGTGATTTTTACTCTGCAGGATCTAAGTATGAGCTTTGGTTCTCAGAAATAGGTGTTTTTGACGCTGCGAAGAACAGCATCAGCAGCGCAACCGTGAAATGCCCATCAGCTCGCCCGACCGGAAGTTGCACCAACCAACCGTAAGCGGCATACATCGCTAACAACTCCCACGGAACGAAACCACGCCGCCAGGCGAATATCGCAAGCGCTATCGGAATCGCAATGAGGATCCCGATTTCGAACCACAGCAAATAAAAGATGTTGTGAGGTTTAGGCGGGATCCCTGCGAAGTTGTAGGCGGCAAAACCCACCGGTTCATAGAAACCAGCTCGTCGCACCGGCGCACTCGACTCCCTGGATCTCTCTCGACCTGGCTCGTAGTCGGATCCGGTAGCCGTGGGAACTGCCACATCCCTAACCAGGAGCGTTATCCGGTTTTCATAAGCCGCTGAAACGGATTCGAATTGCAATCGCTCCGAGTGTCCGAAATAAAACAATCCGATTATTGGTAGTAACCCGATTAGCAGGACAGGCCTCCGGCGAAGCACAACCCATATAACACCAGCCCCAAGCGCCGCTCTCGCTCCTGCGACTGGAATAAGCACCAAAGCGGTGACATACGCCCATGAGCGCAACCGAGTGGAAATAATCAGAGCCGCTAAACCGGTGTGACTCAGAACGGATAGATTCCAGCTCAACCCGATCCAGCTCCGATACTGGTCGAACAGGTGCAACACACCTAAACCGGTTTGGAGAGCTAACGCCTGGATAAATCCAACCGCGAGATATTCCGGTGTGACTCTTCGGTATGCCCAAGATCCAAGCACAGCGAGAAGCCAGATCCTTCCGCCCCAATAACCGGTAACGAGCGGAGCGCCGCCACCAATCGCACTAACCCACAGCGAAGCCAGCAGCAGGTAAGACCAGCTCGGCGGCTTGTGACCACGTACCAGGATCCAGAACACCCACACGGCCAGCAGTAGATCAACGGTGCTGAAAGTGTTGGCGTATGTTCCGAATCCTAGAAGTGCGCCTATTCCGAACGCCTGGAGATTATTACTCCAGGTAGTCTCTTGCCCAATCTCCGAATTGGAACTTGTTGACTCCGTTCTCATTGGTCTTTTCAACACCGATAGCACCGAGCAACCTCCCAAGCCTGTTGACTTCTATTTGTTCGCCAAGCGAGTCGATTACTTCTTGTTGGAACTGGATCGCTGTTATCTCCACCACACCATCGTTCGCCATCTCTGCAACCAAACCCATAACTTGTTGCTGCAATTCGAACACCTTTTTCTGTCGAAGATCGTCGGTGCTAACTAACATCGTGTTCGTAGCGTCGATCTTGTGATGCGTCGAATAAAGCGGATAGAGCCGTTGGGCGCAATGCACCGTCACCTCTTTCGGTGGTCGGCCGTAGTACGGATTACCGAGCTGCGGAACAGCTCGATATTTGATCGTATGCTTGCGCGGTGAATTCACGCACTTCGCCATTGGTTCATCTGGCGTGTGGAAGTGCCAGAACGTGTTAGGGCATCGGCGCTTAGTGCTGTTACATGAGTGCTTCTTGAAACCCTCGCACAAGTTATTTTGATTCCACTTCGTATCCCACTTCTTGTAAACGTGGAAGATCCAATCCGTTTGATTCACCAGGGCTTGCGGAACATCAGCAGCGAATTGCGTGTTGTAGATGATCGAAAGCCCCTGGTGTCTGGACTGAATCAGGTTGTTCTTTACGAGAAGTTGAAACGTCGAATGAGATCTCGAACTTGGTAGTAGGGCGCTAACTTCATCCAGTACCAATAAACAGTTTTCGAGATCTTCCGATTTCTGACTTGCCAGGATTTCGGGATCGAAGATCTTGCCGAAATTCAACTGGCCTTCGTGGTACACCGTCCCGCCTTGTAAATGAACCTGGTAGGCGAGCTGCGTACAAACGAGACTCTTACCCATGCCCCGCGTACCTAGAACACCCCATACGCGGGACTCACGCAGAATCGGAACAACATCAGATGCCGGTTCTTCAACCGGCGTATACATCTGAACCACTACGCACCACCAGCTCGGTTTATCAGCTCTTGCACCAAGAAGAACGCTCCACCGTAGGCAACAGCCAGCGCACCTAACCCGATGTTCTTCCGGCGCTCTGCTGCTGGATCCGGTGTCTTATTCACCATTTCCAGATCATCTTGAACAGTGATCGAGAACAACATCCGTGGTTGTGCGTATGGCCTGGTCACATTCAACGGTTGGAATACTGCGATCTTCGGGCGCTCAATCTTTTCTTCACCTTCGCCAACCGATTCGGTTTCATTCGGAGTTAGGACAAACTCGTAGGCTTCACCGTCTCCAGTCCAACGCGCCTCACGCAGTTCGGGATACTTCGTAATCAGCTCTCGGATCTTGTCTCGGTGAACGTAGTGGATAACTCTCGACTTCACTCCCGAATCGGGATCTACCTCGTAATAAACGAACTCCTTGTAATGGCGGATATGACTCGTCCAAACCATGAACACCGGTGTAGCAAAAGCGATCAGGAAAGCAGTTGCGTTGGTAGTGAATCCAGATCCAGCAATAACACCGAGAATCCCCATTGGTAGAAGAATTACCAGGGCGAACCAAACACGCGGATCTTTGAACGTGGAGGTAATCGGAGTGTTGTGCGGTTTCGGTAGATCGTCCTGGTGTACCCATATCGGATCTACGCCGGATGTAACCGCTCCGTGGTGGTCTTTTACGTGGCGGCCACGTTGGGCGAACCTGGCTCGGCCTGTCCATTCCTTACCGCAATACTCACAGCTCAGAGTGTCTAGTGCTTCGGTAGTCATTACGCTCCACCTCCGGCCAGGTATCCAGGCACATGCGGCAACACGATCAGGATCAACAGCGCAGCGTCAAGGATTGCGCCGATTGCCAGCAGTACCCAAAAGGTTTGCTCGCTACCCCAATTGAATCCGTTGTGTTCTACTTCGGTTGATTTGAGAAACGCAGCTCTGTCGTTCGCATCCGCCATGCGATCACCTTCATCGGTCGGCTCGCCTCGGAAGCGCTTACGGATCCCGTGAGCAAGGTTTAGCGCATATCCGTCGCTGGCATCCAGGGCAAGCGAGCGTGAGAACTTCAACCTAAAGAAACGGTCGAACGCAGTCGGCAACCAACCTTGCGTAAAGCCCCACATTGGAGCTTTGATCTCGTTCAGCTCGGATGCCGGATCCATCCACCAGGCATTTTTCGTTTTTTCATGTACCCACAGATCCGAGCCGAACTGTGTGAGTTTCTTTTTACTAACCACGTTCCCGCGGTTGTAGATCCTCGCTAGCATCAACCGACCTCCAGGCTAGACCGGTCGCCACGGCCAGCCGCTCGGCGGAGCATCCCGCCAAAACCTCGCCTGGCTCTACCGGCCATGTTTGCGATAAACCCGCCGGTGTGAGCGGACAGCGTTTCTTTACGAGCTGAACCATCTTGGGCGGCTTGCATCAATCCCTCGACCATCAGAATCCTTACACCGTGATCTTGGATCTCTGCGATGTGCTGCCAGTCCTCCGGCAGTCGCCTACCGGCCATGTGTTGAAAGGCTATGTGCTTCGCCAACATCCGAGCGCCAGCGTCGAGCTGATGCCGACCCCAAGCACCACGTAATAGAACATCACCGATTGATTTACCAGGAGAAAGAAAACTCTCTCTCGCTTCTTTGAAAGCCGAAGGGGAGTTAGTGATTTCATTCCTCGCCATATCTTCCAGAGCTGCGAGATTGTCTAACGTCCCATTCGGACTATAACCGTTGACCATTCACCGAACCTTTCTTAGCTATTTAGGAAAGTGATTACTCAATCGCAATACAGGTCATGACATGAATCCCTATATAGAAAACGGCATCTGATCCAAATCTCACAGTCGGCACATAGTCCAGATCCCGAAAGAAACGGCGGAGCGACAACAGAAATAGGAAATCGAACCGTTGTCCGGCATTATAAAGTGATTACTTGATAATCCTCTAAATTCATTGGCAGGACTATGAAGGTTCTTTTAGTAGCTATGTTCAGCATGTTCGCCGCATTGCTGGTGTTGGTTCAGTCGTTCCCTGATATTTGGGGCGAAGTGGAAAGCGCCAGGACGGTTGACGTATCCGATACGGGATCGGGATGTAGTACGGGCGCAGGTGAAACCGAATGTTCGTTCTCTCTAAGTGAGGAGAACGCGTACGCAACGACATACGGAATCGCTGTTACCGAAACAAGTCCAGGCTCGGCGGATTGGTCTAGCTCCACTTCAATAGGAACAGATCGGACAACAGTGACGATTAGCGGCCTTGCCGGTTCAACAGCGTATTTATTCGACGTTGACTACAAGGGTGTGAATCCTCAACTGACCGATGACGCAAATAACCTTTTGGAGAGATCAACGCTGTTCTTAGTTGCTGGAGCCGTCTTAGTGGGCTTCGCATTACTGTTGAAGCTGTTTTAGCAACACTGAAAGGAAGGATCCCGCATGGGTTCGTCAATTCAGAAGAACATCGGCCTTGTGATCGTGGCTCTCATCACGGTTCTCATTGGCCTCCAGGTGTTCCCCGACATCGTTTCGGCGGAAAACACCGCATCCACCACCGCCGGTATCGACACGACTGCCGCAACCGTCCTCGGATTCGTCCAGGTGATTGCTGCTGTTGCCGTTCTCGGTATGGGGGCTCTGTTCTTCATCAACAACAAAAAGGCTTAGCCGCCTAAACCTGGCTGGTGGTCGATCTCCGGTCAGGACTTCGTTTCAACAAGTCTGAAAAGGGATCTCATTTTGGGTTCATCAATTCAGAAGAACATCGGAATCGTAATCGTCGCACTCATTACGGTTCTTATCGGCCTCCAGGTGTTCCCCGACATTGTTTCGGCGGAACAGACTGCACAGGCCACCAGCGGAATCGACACGACCGCGGGAACGGTTCTTGGATTCGTCCAGGTAATCGCCGCTGTCGCTGTTCTCGGTATGGCTGCGCTGTTCTTCATCAACAACAAAAAGGCCTAACGAACCGGCTCCCTGGCTCCGATCCCCACCGACTGCGGAGCCAGGGAGCGAATCGCTTGATATGCCTGTTTTATTTCTCATCGTTGGCGCATTTGCGCTCGCATACGTTCTGCTGGAGTGGGTGACACCTCTCGGCAATCAATTTCTTTGGTGGTCAACCGCAACCGCCGCACTAGGATTCGGAATATGGGCGGTGCTAGAAGCACTCATTTTGTCGGGAGTCTTTGGATCTTCCGGCGAAGAATCTGGATAACGCTCTTAGTTGGACTCCTGACGCTACTCAGCTCGGTTCCAGCTCTAGCGGCGGACGCTCCCGAACTGGAGCTATACCAGGCGCTTGCATACGAAGATGTAAACCACACCGGCGATGCGGTGATCCTGATGCGGTACGAGCTGGATGAAACCGGCTGGACTCCCTACCTCAACGACGCTACGCAGGAAACAAGCCTCCAGATCGGACAGGCTTACGTGAAGATGTATTCCGGCAACATGGCGCAGGTGGAGTTTCAGCAGCACCCTCCACGAATCGGCCACGGACTAGCCGGTTTCTACATTCCAAGCGATGCGCCGGATTTCTCGACAGATCAGATCTCGGTTTGTGTTGAATCTGACTCAATCGTATTCACTAACCCAACGCAAGCATGTATTGATATTTACTCGGCTTCGGGTGGACAAGCGGCGTTTGCGGATCAGCTCGTACAAACCTTGCTCGATCTCCAGCTCGCCAGGACTGAGCAAACCGGAACATACGTGAATTCGGATGGACTGATTACGCAACCTGGCCGGACGTTTGCCATTGAAGCTATCCCGATTGCTCCAGATCTCGCCTGGGATGCGTTTCAAGCTGGCTCGACCAACATTCCGCTTGATCCAGAGCTAAACCCGACTCCGAGCTTGAATGACACTCTCGATTCCGGCGGAGCTGCGTTAGTAGCAGATCTGGAAATCATTTCTAACGGCTACTTCGGTGGCGTATCAGGATCCACGTTATTTCTTTGGGGGCTGATAGCTGTCGGGTTGGTGGTCGGCGCAGCTGGCTTCTACTACACCGAAGGAAACGTATCGGTTGCCGGTATCGGTTTCGCAATGCCGTTGCTGTTCGGGATTTGGTTCCAAGCGCCCACGTTCGCAATGTACGCATCAATGCTGTTCGTTCTGCTTATGGCTGGCGGCGTGTTCTTTGTCAGGAAGTGGGGATCGTGACTTATCTACTCATGGCAATCGTTCTAACCGCTTTAGCAATTGGAACTTTCATCGACGGAATAGCGGATCAATCAAACACGCTCCAGGGTGTTCATGGAAACCTGACCAACTCGGTATTCGACCAGGAAATCACCAGGCTCAACCAACCTACGGCCGGCGACGCTAATCAGAACGCCGTTCTGGATGCGGAAGTAACCGCTGGCGGATTGAATCTCGATGTATTCACCAAACTCAAAACGGCCTTGCTAATAGATTGGTCATTTTGGGAAGGGGATCTTCAGATCATGCGCTGGTTCTTGCTGGCGTTATTTACGCCGGTTTACATCATCTGGCTACTCGAAATAGCCAAGATCACAGGATCTATCGTCCGTGGTCTGTTCTCGCTCGGACTTTGAAAAGGGGATAGTTTTGAGCAGTCTTATCGCAGCACGAATACGAAAGCCGAACTCGATCAGGGTTTGGTTCTTGCCGTTCATTGGATTAATTCTCCTGGCGGCTACTGTTGGCTCAATACCCGTTGGTGGTTGTGCGAAAGCCGCTACCAACTCGCCAAGTGATTTCTGTTATCGAATCGACATTGTTGGAACGAATGTATCCGGCGCTCCGATAACGGATCACGCTGCGCGGGCTGTCGTACCGGCATCAACATTCGTATCTTCTGCACAGCTCCAACCGGACGGAATGGACTTCCGCCCAACTGCCGGAGGATTCTCTAACGATCAAATAGCCTGGGCGCAGGATATAAGCTCGGCATCGGCTCCCTGGTGGTTCTGGATCGAATCACTTGATACCGGTGCAAGTAAGACCTGGCGGGTTTACACCGGCAACAACGAAGAACAGCGAGATAACGGGATCTTCTTTACTGGCTCTGATGTAGTCACGATTACCGATCACGCCGACTTCGATATAACCGATGAGCTGGCCGTAGAAGTAACGGTGCAACTTCTCGACGGATCTCCGCAGAACGCTCAACTTGTGGACAAGTGGGATCTGAACCAGGGTTACTCGCTCGAACTCGTTGACGTTTCGGGAACGATGTATCTGCGTGTTCGCCTCGATGGTGGTTCATATGATGTTGCGTGGGATAGCTCTTGGACTGATACGCCGACGCTAATCCGGCTTGAGTTTGATTCCGCAGCTCTGAACGACACCGCTGTTTACGCAAATAACTCACTCGTAAGTGAAACGAATCTTGGACTGGCCTCGATCACAGCAAACACTGAAAATATTTTGGTTGGATCCGGCCTCGACTCTGGAGTTATTCACCGTGTTCGGATCTCGGATCTGATTGATACCGATGAAACAACCGTTGGGCGCTGGTCGTTCACGGCGGACACTTGCACCGAAACAGGAAACAGTGATCCCACTTTCCAGGGAACATGCTCGGACTCGTCCGGTAACGCTCACACAGCGGCCTACACGTTCACCAGGGCGCAATCGGGAACTATATCCATCGAAGTTGGCTCAATCGTTCTAACTTCGGCTCCGCTGCTGGTTACGGCAACTTCGGCCGTGGCAGATGTGACCGGAGATCCGCTGGATACCGAACTCTTTACCGGAGGCCTAACCGAGAACGTCCGGTTCCCGTTTATGTCCGGTCTTAGTGATTGGGTTGACTCGATGCCGTTCCCACGACAGGCGAGCTGGTTCTTGATCTTCGGGTTTATGTCGTTTGGCTTCGCACTAATTTTCTGGACATTGATTCCGACAACCGAAGTTGCGTTGATCGGATCAGTTCTACCGATGTTCCTGGCCGTGAGCCTGGAGCTAATCGAGCCGTGGTATTTGTCGTTGTGGGTGCTTACAGCGCTCTCGATGTATACAGCGCCTAAATGGTCAAGGGGATTCTAGTGCGTGGGCTTCTTAGTCGATCTTCTATTTGGAATCGTGAGCGTGTTTCTCACGCTGCTATTTATGCGGCTGGTCGTAGCCGTTTTGTTATTCGCTGGAGCGGCCTTCTACTTGGGCTTACTGCAATTGCCTGGTGGTTAGTTACCGCTAATTGTCCTCAGACGGAGTTTCTACCGTGACCGAACAAGCTACAAAACGATACGTGATGGTATTCGGGGTTATCTCGATACTTTCATTCTTGACGGTGTTCTTAAGTGATTACACCGGATGCGCTAACGCCGCTACGTGTGGCATTGGTGACACGCGTGTATTGAGCGCCGGACTAACCGGAAACGAAGATGGTGGCGATTCCGACACGCGTATTGAATCTCTAAATGATGAATACGCCTGGATGGTCAACGCCGGAGCTGATGCCGTTCTTATCGGCCAGGAAACTCCCGACGCTGGCGAAAAGTTCACCGTAAACGGAACATCCAAATTCAAGGGTGCTTCGAGTTTCACGACCATCACCGCAACCGGTGGAACGATTACCGGCATCACGGATCTCGCTCTTGCAGATGGTGGAACAGGTGCTAGCACAGCTTCCGCAGCACGAACGAATCTCGGTGTAGCTATCGGCAGCGACGTCCAAGCCTGGGATGCGGACTTGGACACGTTCGCAGCTCTCGCCAAAACTGACGGTAATTTCATTGTTGGTACGGGAGTCGGTTGGACTATCGAAAACGGTGCAACAGCTCGCACAAGTCTTGGACTCGGATCCCTCGCTACTCAATCGAACGTGGATAACGGCGATTGGTCGGGAACTGATCTATCGGTCGCTAACGGCGGTACGGGTGCAAGCTCACTAACCGATCATTACGTATTGGTCGGCTCCGGTACTGGCGCCATTACGCCGGTTACACCTGGGACTTCCGGTTGGGTGCTTACCTCGAACGGAACGGGCGCAGACCCTACATTCCAAGCGGCGCCGACGGGTGGTGCGACTTACGTCTACAAAGCCGCCGATGAGTGTATTACCAGCAACGCAACGCACCAAGCCGACGATGATTTGCAATTTACTGCATCGGCAAACACGAAATACGCCGTTGTTATCTACGGGTTGTTCAATGGCCACGCAACACCTGATCTAAATGTCGGTTTGAGTGTTCCGTCTGGAACTGCGAATTTTTCACTCACTCAGTACCAAGACACCCGCCCTCACGATATGGATGAAAGCACGACATATTTGATCTATACCGACGGAACCGATAGAGGGTTTAAAGCGGTTGGGGTTGTCGACGTCGGGGGAACTGGCGGTACTTTTAGTTTCGACTTTTCGCAAAACACATCCGACGCTAATAACACTTGCATGAAAGAGGGTTCATGGCTCTCTTACATGGAGCTATAACCAATGTCAGACAACATGGAAGCCAGGCGCCGAGCGCAAGCCGCCTCCGCCGCAGCTCGTCGCAGAGCTGCGGAAGAACGGCAACGCCAGTTAGCGAACCGTCTCCGGTCAACCACGAAGGTAACTCCCAAGCCAGCTCCACCGGTGAAGGCTCTGGTTTACAAGCCGCCAAGCAAACCAGCTCGGAAACCGGTGTTCCGAAAACCGACTCCGAGCCGGAACAGTACCGATGCCCAAGCAAAAGCCTTTGAAGGTCGAACCACGAAAGGAACACAGCGGAAGTTTGTGCCGATAGCCAGGAAAGGCGCACCGAAACCAACAGGCACACAAAACGCAGCTCCCGCCGCAGCTCGCCCAACAGATCAAAAGCTGATAGATCAGGGCTTGAAAGCGAACCTGGTGTACGGGGCTAAGTTCTTCGCAACCGAGATATTCACTCCAGCAGGTAAGGTCAAGGCTGGATCCGCCGCGTATCAAGCTCTAAACAAAGTCGGATCTAAAGCCGCTCAGAACGCCAGTAAAGCAAAACGGGCAGCGCAAACCGCACCAGCTCCAAAGCCAAAACCGAAGAACAATCGGGTGCAGGAAAAAGTAAAGGAGCGACCAGGGCAGAAGAAACCAGCTCCCGCACCGTACAAGCCTGGATCTAAGTTCAAGCCTAAAGGGTTGTCCAAAAAGGAAGCGGATCGCCTCAATAAGTCGCTAACCGGTAAATCCCGCAACGTCGCAAAAGAAAAGCAGGATCTAATCACGCTCCGGCAGAAAGCCGCGCAACAAAACACCAGGAAAGCGGCTCAGGCCAAACAGCGAGCGGAAGCCGCAAATAGATCCGCAAAAGAAGCCCGCGAGAAGGCTCGTAAATACCGAGCTGAAAGCAAAGCGGAAAAAGAGCTAAAGAAAACTGTTGAAGCTCGTAACGCCACAGCAAACCGGCAAAAGGAAATCAACGACAAGCTCAGAGCCGCCGCAGAGCGTAAAAGAGCTGCACAGCTAGGAGCTGGCGGCGCTGCGCTCGCTGCTGGCACTCAGGGCGGTAAAAAAGAGAATCCACAACCAAAGCCGGAACCGAAATCCGACCCAAAGCCAACCGAGACTAAAATACCGAACATTGGCGGCAGCGATGAAGAACGGGACGCACCAAAGCCGGAGCCTCGGAAGGAAACGGCGAAAGAAGATCCCAAACCAAACCCGAAGCCGGTAGAAACTCCGCCCGACACTCGCCCGAAGCCGAACATTGGCGGCAGCGATGAAGAACGGGACGATCCCAAACCGGACACTACGCTAAAGGAAACCGAGAAAAAAGAAGCACCACCAGCGGACGATACCGACACCGGCGACAAGCCAGCGGACGATACCGACACCGGCGACAAGCCAGCGGACGATACCGACACCGGCGACAAGCCAGCGGACGATACCGCCACCGTCGACAAGCCAGCGGACGATACCGACACCGGCGACAAGCCAACGGACGATACCGACACCGTCGACAAGCCAGCGGACGATACCGCCACCGGCGACAAGCCAACCGACGATACCGCCACCGGCGATAAGCCAGCGGACGATACCGACACCGGCGATAAGCCAGCGGACGATACCGACACCGGCGATAAGCCAGCGGACGATCCGCCACCACCGGAAACGCCGAAGGAAGATCCCAAACCGGATCCAACACCAACGCCGCCACCACCTCCGCCAGTAAGTTCCCCGCCGAAGCTGCGGCAGCCGAAACGGGCGCAGGGTAAGCCGGTGATCGTGAAGCTAAAGAAAAAAGGGTATGTGCCAGCCGAGATTACATACCGGCAAGGTGTTGTAGAGCGCTCGAAAGAGCTACCGACCGGCCGCGAGCGAGTTGGTAAGGATCTCTCGGTTAGAGTGCCTAACGATCCGAAGCTAAAACCGACCGACACCGTTCGGGTAACGAAGCTAAAAAAGCGGACAAAGGGTTACAAGATTCCGCAGGCAGTCCGAATATCCTCGACAGCTCTGGCGAAGATCTATCCAGACCGGATCGAGTTTGAAGGTACTCGCCCAAGCAAAACAAGAAAGCGACTTGAACTCTAAATGAATAACGCTCTCGCAATTGCTCTCGGAATAGGCGCACTAGCGTTCGCAATTGTTCTCGGATTGACCAACGGATTTAGTAACGCTCCGGTGGCATCCAGTGATACAAGTGTTCACCAATCAAGCCCCACGGTTGACGATGATATTGATCGTGGTTACTTACCAGGGCATACCTGGATAAATCAATCAGGCGGATCCGCATGGATAGCAATATCCGTTTCGGACGGAGCCGCCGACTGGAATCAAATCGACTAAGGATCCTGACTCATGGCAAGGCCGGTATTACTTCGCAAACCTCAAACTCTGACTGATGAGCAGATCGCCAGGCCACCAAAGGCCAGCCGTAAGCGCCTCACGTTGGTGTAACGGCTGGCCTACGAGCTGTTACGAAGTTAGTCGCATTTGTTGGGTCTGCTGGTGCTGCGGGAGTAAGCGCATATTCATGTGTGCTTCTGCAGCCTGATCCATCGCACCGTAATGGGTGTAATGCTCCATTGCTGTATACGTTGACCATCCGCCCAACTCTCGGATCGTGTGCGTAGGCACTCCACGTTTGACCATCGAAGAAAAGCACCATCGCCGGAGCGAATGAGCGCCGAATTGATCCAGCTTTGTTACTCCCCGCCTGTTTACCGAGTGTTTTATCTCCCGCATCACTGATCGAACTGCCTGGTGTGAAATCCGATCTCCGTAAACATCAGCGAACAGAGCTGGATCCAGATCCTTCCGGCTCTCCAGGTAAGTTAGCAGCGGATCCACAATCTCGGATGTCACACCGATGCGACGTTCTTTATTCCCCTTACCGAGTACGGTAAAACGTCGCTGAATATTCCCACCACGTAGCAATTGATCTCGGTTCAACCGGATCAACTCTATCGTTCGCACACCGGTAAACGCCAGGAAATAAACCATTGCCTGATTACGCTTGCGGATCCGATCAGTGTTCCCGATCTCGCCAGCCACAAATAGGGCTTCGTTTATCTGTTCATCGCTCGGCGGCGGAATATAGATCTGTTCGTGAGCTGGCCCGCGCACGTTCTCCCACGGAGATTTTGAAATACTGCCCTTATGGACTAGGAACTTACCCACGCAATGCAACCGATTTCGTATCGAACGGATAGTGTTCGGTTTCGGTGGTTTCTTCGCCCCTTTAGCCGGTCGGCTCATAAGCAGTTTCAAATACTGCTCGCAATCTTCCTCGGTTATAGAACCTGGTTGAGTGTCCCACCCCAAAATATTTACAACCCAATCACGGAATCGTGCTGCTTCTAAGCAACAATTCAACGCATACGGCTCCGAGTACCCTTTACTAATCGTTGCCCATGCGTAGAACTCAACCAAGAACGGAATATCCTTCCAATGAGTACGCATTATTGTCCCTTTTCGTTCTTGTATATCTCGTTGTTGAAAACGCAATGAAGAACTATCAGGGGAATTGAAAAAGGACGGAATAACCGAATAGGTCAATATTCAGGGCCTAATGGGATATTGACTCTGGATAGTGCCTGGTTATCTAATCCGCTGGTGGTGTGGTGTAGATCCAGAGTCGCTAGTGGGATGTGCCTGGATGCCCCTCCCTGTCAAGGAGGAGATCGGCAGTTCGAATCTGCTCGGGATCGCCAGAATAATTTTGATTAGCTCCAGGTGTTTCGCCTGGAGCTTTTTCTTTTGATCTCGAAGAACGCTTACCGATTGTGCGAATCGTCGCACTTGCCACTTACTCGGTTGCCAATGCTTCCGCAATGGCTGTGACGGACTTTACGAAGGCGTCCGTTTGACCTGCCGGAACTAACCGTGAAGCAAAAATGATTCGCTCATCTAGTCCCCAATTTTCGGTGGTGTCGAGATAACCCGACCTCACCAGCAATAGCTCTTTCGACACTTGCAGGGCTTTAGCAATCCGCTCAAACAACTCCACTGATGGAAGGGTTTTATTGCGTGACTCTAACTGCCATACCTCTTGCCTTGAGATGCCAACCGCTCTGGCGAAATCTGAGCCGCGAATCCCTCGTTCTTCACGAAGTTGTTTGATTGCCGCTCCGAACATTTCGCCTACCGATGATCCCTGAGACTCGTCTAAAACTTTTACTTCTGCAATAACCATAACCGCAACTCCAATTCAACTAGGAGTGACAGCCGCCCCAGGGAGACGTGGGCCTTTTGTATTTAATTTACGTACAGTTTAGCCACAACCGGTTGACAATGTGTAAGTATGTAGTCTATGTTTGTCAACAACATGCTTACACGTGAAGATTTTTACACCATCTCCGAAGCAGCAGAAGCGCTAGGCGTTGCTCAAGAATCAGTACGCCGCGCACTCCGAGCTGGAAAACTGGATTCCGTCAAACCGTTTCAACAGCGATTGATTACGAAAGCCTCGGTCGAGCGACTGCTTACACCTGAGGCGGCTCTTTGAGATCCGCCACCGTTATTTGTTGGGGATTGACACCCCCAAGCCTCCGCGAACCTGCTGGCGATGAAGTATTAGCCAGCGGATTCCCACGCATTGCGGCGTTAGGGGTGGAACTAGCTCACTGGTTCGACTCCTTTTCTCCTGGTGGCATAAACCCCCTAACGCCGCAAAACACGTTTCGTAGAGCGCAAGCACAGCGCTCCGATGCACCCAACTACTCCCATGGCCACGCAACGGCCTCTACGAGCGCCCCTTTTCGCTCAGTTGCCCTTATTAGCCCAAATAAAGGGACTCGCTCATACGTTTCCTTGCATACGCCTGGACAAGCCATGAGCCAGCTCGCACTAATAGCCACTGGAGCAAACCAGCTCTAAAAGCAGTTGACTATCGGGGCTAGCGCCGCCGAAGTCTCACATAAGCGAGCGTGTGACGGATCGGAAATGGTTGGTAAGCCCCTCGATCTATTGCGGACACCTGCAAAGCCGTCAAACCGGACTTGGTAGGAAAGGGATCTGCTCGCCATTTTTTGCGCCGCCTGTCCTGCCAAGCCTCGAATCTCTGATTCGGGTTGGTTGGCAGCTACGGATTCCGTAACAGGCGGTGACTATCCAGCCAAAAACAAAAAAAGAGAACTGAAAAGGAGAACTAAAAAGAACCATTGATCGAAATTACACCCCTGCCTATGTCAGCGGATGAAGGATACGGCGAAGCCGCCAGCGTTCATTCGATGCATAGGGTTTAGATCGAACACCAGGAGAAACCGATTGAGCGGAGCTAAGTACGCAAGAAACCAAAGCATGATGAATCTACGAGATCGGGGCTACAAGCTCTCAGTGATCGCAAAGATGCACCACATCGACGTTTCAACCGTTTCGAAAGTTCTCTCACGAATGAGGAACAGCAATCCGAACAGGATTCGCAGACAAAAAAAGGCGCTCTCGTAAGAGAACGCCATAAAAGCCAAATCACGAAGAAAAAGGGACTCACTCAATGGCTTTAGAACAATTGTACGTCACGCCTAACGAAATGGATTTAGAGCGTGTCACTCGAAAAGATGTTTTACCGGAACACCAAATCGGCAAAGGCAACTACACGGACACCGGATGCAACGAATCTCCGAGCTGCCTGGCTTGCCCACTTCCGGCGTGTGTTCTCGATGGGTACAACTCCGCCGAAGAACAGCGGATCAATCGAAATCGACGGATCCGATCACTCAGAACCCGCGGCCACCAGGTACAAGAGATCGCAAATCGAACCGGTACGAGTACCCGCACCGTTCACCGAGTTTTACAGGGAGCGAAATGATGGTTTCATTCGCTCGTAAAACGGATCGGCCTCGACTTCGGATCCCGCGCAAGCTCGAACCGGCAAAACCGCAGCTAACTCGCCAGGTCAAATTCGGCCACGCACTTTATTTCCGATCTTGCCTCAGATGCGTTGATGGAACTGTGGAACTCGATTGGGATGTGGTCGCAAAAGCCAACACTCTCAAATGCCTCACATGCGGTTACGAGCTGATGGGTAAGGAAGTACGAGCATGAGCGCCACCAGCAGCACGATTTACGCTCGGCGGCTGGGCAGCTCCCGCCGCTCGGATCCCGATCTTGGTTTCCCATGCCAGGAAAAGAACTGCGAAGAATCTGCAACCTCAATGATTGAAATAAAACTCGACAACTTGAAGTTGCTGGTTTGGGGATGCGGTGAACACGCCGGAGATCTCGAAGATCAGTACGGAGCAACGGAATGATCGAACGAAAGGGGATGATTATCGAATCTGACCGGATCCAGGATCCACGTGCGCCAAGAGCGCAGGGTAGCGCACCGGCCTATTGGTACTACTGCGCCACTCGAAGATGCACACGCCAGATCGCCGCAGCTCACAAGTATTGGCCGTTCTGCACGATTTGTTGGCATCAGCAACCGGAACGACAACGAAGTAAGCCGCTCGAAGTAGCGGGAATTTAGGCATTGCGGCGCTCATTGCGAGCGCCGCACCTCAAACCGATGGAAACAATCTTCAACTCACTCGTCGTAATCATCACCGTTTATGTGCTGCTGTTCCTGTTCTTCAGAACACCGTTTGGTAAGCGTCAGTTCTTCCGGTTTGCTGCATGGGCTGGTAGGTCGCAACAGCTCCAGAACCGTCAAGCTCGCCGCCAGGTAGAACGAGACAACCAAAGGTAAACCGATGCTGTCGTACTCGGAACATATCGGCCGCCAACTCATAAGTTACATAAGGGCTTAGATTGTCCATTGAGTTTGATTACGAAAACCAAGCCTGGGTAGTTGACGGAAAGTATGTTCGCTGCGGCCACCAAACCGATTGCGATTGCTACGGCCGGAAACACGAAGGCGAGACATATCAATCAGAAAGGTAACCCTATGGATGCCGAGCAAGAGAAGCGACTAGATGAAGCGGCTGAAATGATCGCCCAATCAATGTTTTTGCTTGGAATGACTAAATCCGTGGTGGATCAGTTGAAAGCTACTGAGGCGGAAGAATCAGAAAAGTAACTTGCGATATTTACGACATTGCGGATTGAAAGATCCCTACGAAACTTGGGTGTACCCGCCGCACCTAATACCGGAGAAATTTATTGATAGCTCTGTACGCGAGAGTTTCAACCAGGGACAAGAATCAGAATCCCGAGACTCAGTTGATCCAGCTCCGAGAATGGGCGCAGCGACAAGGCGCAGAATTTACCGAGTTCGTAGATCTGGCCAGTGGTAAAGATCTAAACCGGCCTGCCTGGAAAGATCTCACTACTGAATGGCGTAAAGGTCGAATCGACACGATAGCGGTTGTTCGCCTGGATCGTGCTTTTAGATCTGTTACCGATATGCACAGTTGTTTTGATGAATGGGATGGTCGCGGCATTAGGTTCGCAAGTATTACGCAACCGGTAGACACCGGAACACCAACCGGAAAGCTACTAACAACCGTTTTGGGCGCTGTCGCAGAGTTTGAGCGGGATCTAACCAGGGAACGGGTAAAAGAAGGACTCGCCAGGGCGAAACGTGACGGTAAGAAGCTCGGTCGGCCGAAAGCTCGGTTATCAGCGTTTCGGGCTTCGAAAGTTCTCTCAGAGACAAATGGCGATTGGTCTAAAGCTGCTGAATCGCTCGGTGTGAGTGAATCAACGCTACGCCGTAGAGTGCGTGAATCAGGCGGCCTAATAGTCGCAGAGTAGCCCTGTCAAAAAGGTAGGGTGATTTTCACTCTGCGGGATCTAGGTTCAAAATCGGTTTTTCAGAAATAGGTGTTTTTG
>Ga0099846_1000395_pt1 | contig 18155 bp, 36 predicted proteins | sample CB_VirMetaG_FD_78180 | JGI IMG/M metagenome (GOLD analysis project Ga0099846, IMG submission 78180) | Freshwater to marine saline gradient viral communities from Chesapeake Bay - CB_1504_1 Viral MetaG | ecosystem: Environmental > Aquatic > Marine > Coastal | place: USA: Chesapeake Bay... | reverse complement strand
GAAAAAGGAAAAGGATTCATTAAAAGATGAAATCATCACAACGTTATTACCTCGCGCATTCACTAAGCAGTCACAGACACGCGCCTTAATCCTGCCTGAGCTTAATATGATATTGGTTGATAGTTCTAGCGCATCTAAAGCCGAGGAGTTGTTAGCCTTGCTTAGAAAGGCTTTAGGCTCGTTACCGGTAGTGTGTTTAGAGTTTAATAATCCAGTTTCAGAAGTATTAACAAAGTGGGTTAGTGCATCAGAAGTCGGTAATTGCTTTGAAATGCTCAATGAAGCTGAGTTGGTCGGCAATGATGATGATGTTGCCAAGTTCAAGAATCAGGACCTTACCGAACAAGAGGTAATCGACCATGTACTGCAAGGTAAAGTCGTCCATAAGCTGGCGTTAAAGTTCGCTGACTCAATTGAATTTGTCATGCAATCCGATAACTCAATCAAGCGCATTAAGTTCAGTGAAGAGTTTATGGCGAGCAATGACGATATTGGTGACGATGACGAACTAGCTAAACTTGATGCTGACTTTATACTGGTTACTAATGGGTTTGTTGAGCTAATGAGAGCGCTATCTAACTCATTCCGTGGCGTAGTAGAAAACCAATCAATCTAAATTATCAATAAACAGCAATATATTTATTGCACAATATTTATATTGCTGTATTATGAAGTGACATTAACAAAAAAAGGACGGCATGAAAACAATAATCGACGCGGTTAATCACTTCGTAAAATGGCCTACTGCTGCACACAATCACAACTGGATAGTATTTAGGCAAGTTGGTGATTTCGGTCATTGGTCGTGGTGGGGTGATGGCGAGCTAAACGATACTTGGCAGCGTGTATGTACTCGTGAACAATTCGAGCAGTGCATAGCAGATAAACAGCGCAAGCCGTATGAATTTAATGAACATGTAAGTGGAGAATAAAATGACAACAGTTAAAGAGTTTAATGAGTTTGGTTTGGTATTTGAAGAAAATGACGCTATAGCTCCATCGGACTCTGCTGTAGTTGTTATTGTTGGCAATGTATTCTTAGACCTATGTGGAAGTTACATTGCTAAGTCATTCGCATGGCGACCACTTAACACGCTGCCAGATAATCCGAAGTTTAAGTATGAGAAAAGTGAATTTAATTCATTCTGGAGACCGCTACTAGACCAATCAGCAGTAAAGCCTAGTGACGAAAAACCAGTATTTACTCCATGGTCAGAAACTTATTCATCCGACAAGTTGCCTAAAATCAAAACAGTATTAACGCAGGAAATGGCTGATATTGAATATGAGCTAAGCTTGCATAAAGCTAACTCTGAGTTACTAGCATCGTTGACTGATTTCATGGTTAAGAATGGCATTGGCAGGATTGGTGAAAGCTGTATTGATGTTGCAATTCGTGAGCTATCAGAAAAGTTTAATATTGAAACTCGCACACCAAAGCAAAAGGCGGTTGATGAGATTCAAGATGTTGTTTGCTCTCAGGGCTTTTTATCTAAACAAGATGTTTCACTTGGTATAGCTAAAGTGCTTTATGACGCAGGCTATAGAAAATGCTAGACCTGCCACCAACATACTGCGAGATTAAACAAGTCGCAGCAGTTGAGATAATGACAGCAGTTAACCTCGCTGATTTGAGCAAAATTAAGTCAGCGAATACAGATAAGAAAATACTTAGACTAGCGCTTGATAATTACGTTAATGAGCAATTTAGCGTTAGTGACTTTTCGATAATGATTTATGAAGGATGTATAGATGAGTGAATTAACAAATAGAATTAGAAAGCATAATTCATGGCGTAGAGGTGAGCATGATGATATGTGCAATGCGATGCAGCTTAGAAATGACTTAGATGCATTATCAAATGATTTAGACAAGCTAACCGATCAAAACAAGATGCTGCGAGATGCTTTGGTTAAAGTTGTTTCTGCTGATTCATTTCATTACCAAGATGATGCTGAGTTTGCAGAAGCTATCAATAACGCCAAAGATATTTTGGAGCAAACAAAATGTTAACTAAATCAAGATGCAGCAGTAAAACAGGTTGGTGGCTTAATATCGATGGAAGGCCAATGGCTAAGTTTGTGCGTGAGAGTGATATCGACTACATAATTGAATTACAGGATAAGGTGAATAAAGATGATTAACAGTATTAAGAAATGGTTTGAGACTGCGATACCTGAGCCGACTATTGAACAGGCATGCATTCAGGTTGGAGTTGACGCTGAAGAATGTGCAGAGCTATTTCAGGCATTTGGTGATTACGATATATCAGAGAGGATTGATGAGATAGCCAATAAGTACAAATCATGCACACCAGCATATTGCGGATGGGTGGCTACGCTAAATGAGTATCAAAAAACTCAGGTTCTTGATGCATTATGCGACAAGATAGTAACCGCTATAGGTGTAGCTCACATGCTAGGTATGGATATTGAAAGCGCATTAAGTGAGGTTAATGATTCTAACTACAGTAAGTTTGAAGATAATAAGCCGGTATTTAATAAGCAAGGTAAGATAAGCAAAGGTAAATACTACAAGCCTCCACAGCTAGATAAGTTTATTTAAGGTCCTACTATGGGTAATCATCAGCAGAAAAAGCTAATGGCTTTCTATCATAATCAGCAGCTAGATTATGATAGATGGCTAATGGATAATACCAGAGGTCAACAGCGACAAAGATGGATATCGACAGCAAAAACTAGGAATACACTCGCAATGATTCTGGCAATGCCTGCTGGGTTTGCGCAAAGATATTAACAACAATAAAGCCTCTTAATTGAGGCTTTTGTCTTTATGCCACTTCACTGATACAATTAACCAAAGCTGCACGGGGTGCGGTGATAAACGTCGGAGGCGTGCTTTGGCAAAACTAACAGGCAAGCAAGATGCGTTTTGTCGAGAATACATTGTTGATTTAAACGCTACACAAGCAGCCATTAGGGCTGGATATAGTGAAAAGACTGCTACAAAAATAGCAAGCGAAAACTTGACGAAACCAGATATTCAGGCAGTTATCAGTCAATTAGTTGATGCTAGGAACAAAAGAGTTGATATAAACGCTGATTGGGTACTGATAAGTGCTAAGCGTGTATTCGATAGATGCATGCAAGATGAAGCCGTAACGGATAGGAATGGAGATCCTGTTATGTGCAAAACGGAAGCCGGTGATTTAGCTGCTGCATATCAGTTTAATGCCAATGGAGCCAATAAGGCTCTAGAGACAATCGGTAAGCATGTTCGCATTAACGCATTCGGCACATTGCCAGATATTGAAAAGCCATCGGATAGAAAATCATTCAACGTTGTACTAAGGGTTGAAGATGCATCTAGTCCTGAATAAGCCACAAGGCCGATTCTTATCAGCTAATAGAAAGTTTAACGCATTCGTTGGTGGTTATCGATCAGGTAAAACATTCGTTGGATGCGTTCGGTTGTGGATGTTAGCGGCTCAGTATCCAGGTATTAAGCTAGGCTACTTTGCCCCTACCTATCCAATGATTCAGGATATCTTTTATTCAACGATAACCGAAGTCGGTGAAATGCTTAGTCTTGAATGGGGCGTATCATTAACAGTAGACATCAACGTAAGCCGCAAAGAGGTAAGGCTGTTTGTTGATGGCGTAGAGTATTCGATGGTCAAGTGTCGAGCCATGGAGCATGCACATCGCATAGTAGGCTTTGACATTAGTCATGCTCAGATAGATGAAATAGACACAATGAAGCGCGACAAAGCAGATGCGGCATGGAAGAAAATCATCGCTCGCATGTCATCAAAGCGACCTGATTACCCAGTTAACACGGTAGACTTTACGACAACGCCAGAGGGGTTTAACTTCGTACATGATTTGTTTGTTGTTCAGGCTCAAGACAACCCAGCACTAGCAAGGCATTATTCGTTAACGCAAGCAAGTACGCGGGAGAACGCAAAGAATTTACCAGATGATTACATTCAGTCATTGTATGATACGTACCCCAGCCAGCTTGTGGACGCCTATGTTGACGGTGAGTTCGTTAACTTAACAAGTGGTACGGTTTATCATAATTACAATCGAGAACGATGCAGAAGCGCCGAGAAGATTATTGATGGTGAGCCATTATTGATAGGGCAGGATTTTAACGTTGGCAAGATGGCCTCCACTGTTTATGTGAAGCGTTCAAATGGCTGGCATGCTGTTGCTGAGTTGTGCGACCTATTCGACACGCCAGATGTGATTCGAGTTATTGAGGATAGGTGGAAAAACCAAGGCCATAGGATAATAATGTATCCTGATGCAAGTGGCAAGAACCGTAAATCAAACAACGCCAGTACATCGGATATCGCGCTAATGGAGCAAGCTGGTTTTGATGTAAGGGTTAACGCAAGCAATCCAGCGGTTAAGGACCGCGTTTTATCAATGAATAAAGCGCTAGAATGCGGTAAGATTTGGATCAATGACTCAGCATGCCCTAACACAGCAAGAGGTTTAGAGCAGCAGGCTTATGATAAGAATGGCGAGCCAGATAAAAGCGGCGGTACCGACCATCAGAATGATGCAACAACCTATCCGGTCGTGTATGAAATGCCGGTACTAAAACCAATCGCACATATTAACGTTAAAATGTGGTAACACTAACAGGACAAATTAAATGACAACAAGCAACTTAGGTGTAAGAACGCCACACCGTGATTATGCGCGAATGGCTCCGAAGTGGAAGAAGATCCGCGATGTGCTATCGGCAGAGGTAAAAAAGTATCTTCGTGATGTTGGCTCAAGCGAGTCAGACGCAAATTATTCAGCAAAACGACAACTTGACTATCAAGATGGCGCGGTATTCTATAATTTTGTTGATCGTACATTAAAAGGAATGGTTGGCGCTGTATACAGAAAGCCTCCCGAAATATTTCTAGATCCAAAACTTGAGTATTTAGTTAAGAATACCAATGGCGCTGGTATTGGGTTAATTCAGCAAAGTAAAGATGCGCTAAAGGAGGTTGATTCTATTGGTCGTGCAGGCTTGTTAACTGACTCACCTGAAACAGCAGCAGCTAATCGCGCTCAGCAGAATGCAGGGCTATTAAATCCGCGCATCCTACTCTATACATCGGAGAATATTGTTAGCTGGCGCAAGACTCGCATAGGCAGTACTGAGGTGTTAACTCAAGTTGTATTGCGTGAATCATATGAGTACCAGAACGCGCTAAATGAGTTCGAGTACCTTGTTGGTGAGCAGTATCGAGTATTAGAAATCGTTGATGGTAAATATCAGCAGCGATTATTTAAATTCGAAGATAGCAGCTCGCAGGTTGGCGAAACTGAATTGATTGAGCCTAAGATTGGCGGTAAGTCGATCGGCCATATTCCGTTTTCGTTCATTGGTGCAGACAATAACGATGACTCAATTGATGAGCCGCCATTATTCACGCTGACTGAGATCAACTTAGGCCACTTCAGAAATAGTGCCGATGTGGAAGAAAGCGCGTTCATTTGTTCTCAGCCTACTCTGATGCTGTATCCTGGCGAAAACATGAATAGCAACCAGTTTGCAGAAGCTAACAAAGACGGCATTCGATTGGGTTCACGCAAAGGCCATAACTTAGGTGCTGGTGGAGGGTCTGAATTATTGCAGGCATCGCCAAGCAACCTGTCTAAAGAATTAATGGCAATGAAAGAGGATCAAGCTGTTAAAGCTGGCGCTCAGATGTTAATGCCATCAGTACAGATGACAGCCGAGGCTGCACGATTACAGCGTGGTGCTGACACTTCTATAATGGCTACAATTGCGATTAACGTATCAATGGCATATAAGCAAAACATTATCTGGTGTGGCGAGATGTTAGGTATTAAAGCAGAAGATACTGTATTCGAATTGAATATGGAATTTTTCATGGCTCAGATGACAGCTCAAGACCGTACAGCGTGGATGGTTGACATTAATGCGGGGTTGTTACCTGCTCGTTCATACTATGCAGCACTAAGAGCGGCAGGCGTTACCAATTGGACTGATGAAGATATTGAAAAGGAGATAATTAATCAACCACCTGCACCAGCGCCGAAACTTGACGCTAATGTAAATGGTGAGATACCTCCAGCGCCAGATAGCAACGTGTAAGTAACGCTTACAACTTGAAGCCCCTTAATTGGGGTTTTTTATTGCCTACTGTAAATATATTAAATTAATCTCAAATAAGTATTGCGTATATTGTCAGATTTGATACTATAGCTTTATCGAAACGAAACAACTCAAAGGCAGCAATCATGAAAACACTTACTAACCGCACAAACGAAAAATTCACATTCTTAACTGTAGTATTTGATTCTATAGAAGAAGCAGAAAAGAATTGTGACGATAATATGGGTGAATGTGTATCAAGACTTGTTGTTGAGATTCACGGCGAAAGTGGTTTTGTTGTAAAAAACGCTGACGGGTTTAAAGAGATGATTAGGATTGCAGCATGATAAGAATGATAAAGGTGGCGCTTGCCGAGAGCGTAATACTTCCACGGTTTACCATGAGAGATGGCGACACATGGGAGTTAAGGCCTGATAGATTAACAAAGGACGGATTTGCCCTTGGCGGTGGATTTATAAAAAACAATCAATTCAAAGTAATCGGAGTAATATATAAAAAATGAAACCAATTAAACAGTATTTATCGCAACACAAATCAACCTACTCAGCCGCTAAGTATCACGAAGTTACAGCAACTCAATTGCAGCGATTACTTTATGCAGGAGCTAAGGTTGACAAGTCTGGTCAGGTATGGATTATGTCGAAAACTAAGCTAAAGATAAATATTGCACAAACTTAATATTGTGTTATTGTTGATTCAGTTTAATAATTTACGGGAGTTTGATATGGATAATTGCAGATGTTGCGGACGAAAATCAAAGAAAAGAGGGTGGGACAATAACCCGTATTGCTCTGAAATATGTGAGCGCGAGGTTGTTGGGTCGCTACATGGCAGTATGCCAGGATGTCGCGGTAAGTGGATGCCGCAACACGTATCAACTGAGATATCAAAGCGATGGTATGAATATTAATTCACATTAATAAAGAGGACGGACAGATGAATGATTTATGGAGAACACCGCCAGAAGTAATCGATTATATTACATCGCGATTTGGAGTTATTCAGCTTGATTTGTGCGCAAGCGATAGCGGTCATGTATGTGATAAATACTTGGATAAAAGCGCCGATTTCTTCAATGATAATTGGCTGACATTTTCAGAAAGAGACTTATGCGTTTACGAGGGGAGCTTATGTTGGATGAATCCGCCTTACAGCAACCCTTTACCTTTTATTCAACAAGCTATTAAGTGGAGTAAGGGCGGTCATGCGGTAGCAGGAATCCTAAACAACGATCCATCAACCAAATGGTATGTTGAGCTAGAAGCTAACGCAGCTATAATCATGCCTATCATTGGCGGTCGCATCGCATTCTTAGACGATAAAGGCGACCCAATAGGTAGCAACAACAAGCCACAGTTAATGTTTTATCTAGCACCATTTGGTAGCAAGACCAAATCAGTAGAGCATGTGCATATTGATGAGATTTATCCTAACGGTAAGCCTAAAAAGAATAAGGTAGTAAAATAATGAAAACTTGGGATGATTGTAGCGACAAAGAGATAAACCAAGCTGTAACACATACAGAGTTTGCGCTAGGCGGTTGGGAGCTCGCAAAAGATGGAGACAGCTTCTTTCATTGCGGAATTGATGGTAGTGGTCATTACTGTCAAGATGTAATTAACTACTGCGAATCATGGGATGATACTGGGCCGATTATTGCTGAAAATTCGATAACAATAAACCATGACATGTGCCAAGCTTATGTCAGCAGTTACTTTGCAGAGCATATTAAAGTTAGCGTTAAGCCAGAAAAAATACTGCGCGCAGCCGCGATCTTATTTTTAATGATGAACGGAGTGAGGCCATAATGACACACAGAATTAGAAAAGACGCCCCAACAGGCGCAACACACTTCGCATCCATCAGTGGTGAGCTAAAGTATGTTAAAATTGATGAATGCAATAATAATTTTATCTATGCAGGCGAATGGATACCATCGGTGCTACTTGACCAGCGGTTTAATCTTCACGCGCTAAAGCTTGAGGTTAATCCGGTATTTTACGCTATGATATCAATGATACTGGTAACCTGTTTCGTTGTGTGGTTTATGTTTTGGGGTGCAAAATGAAAGAATTCAACTTAGATATAACGCCATCAATAAATGGCGGAGTCGCATCGATAGCGGATACATTAGCTAATCAGCTATTCAATAATCGTGAAAAGTTAATATCTGAATGCCTAAGTGGTAGCGGGGTAGATATAAGTAATCACCAAGAGATAAAGAGAAGGGTATCGCTTACAACATATGGTGACGGATCGGAGAGTCTTGCTGTAGATGGTGTGGCTGTTTTGCAGATTGATCGGATTGGTATCACCGTAAGCGGAGACGATCCGAAGCTTGCTCGTTCAGAGATGAAATACAGAAAATTAGGCGCATAACATGGCACTAAATGACCAATTACTAGCTCACCACATTAACACGCTTAAGCTGGCTGCTAATGCCGGTAAAACTGTTAATCAATATCTTGACGAGATGAAACAAATCATCCGTAAGTCTGTTGCAGGGTTTGATAGCGATAAAAGAACTGCTAAGCGATTAACTACGCTAATCAATACGCTTGCTAGTCAGTTGAATAAACCTGCTGGTAAGTGGCGTAAAGAGCTTGAGGAGCAATTAAAAGACTTTGCAAAGTACGAGGCCAACTACCAGACTTCGACTATTGGAGGTTGGATTGATGCGGAATTAACTCAGCCTACAGTTAACCAGGTATGGGCTGCTGCACAATTTCAACCTGTGAGTATTGGCGCGACTAAAGCTGTCGAGCTGACAACCTTGCTAGATACGTGGGGGGTGAATGAAGTTAACCGGTTAGTAATGGGTGTTAAGCTTGGGTTTACTCAAGGCTTATCGACCAATCAAATTATCCGTAATGTAGTTGGTGCTGGTGGCTTATCCGACATATCGAAACGTGAAGCTAAAGGCGTAGCTCATGATGCAATTATGCACATGGCAAACGCTGCTAGATTTGAAACGTATGCAGAGAATGACGATATTATTATCGGTTATGAATTAGTGGTGACTCTTGACGGCAGAACGTCTGATTTGTGCGCTGCGTGGCCTACAGGAAAGGTTTATAAATTAACTGATACCTATCAGCCGATGCCGCCATTTCATCGCTGGTGCAGGACTACAACTTCGCCAAAGCCGTCTAGTGAGTTCGATACATTCGACCAAGGCGCTACACGAGCCAGTAAAGGTGCTGATGGTGGAAAGGTGGTTTCAGCAGATACCACATATTATGGATGGCTAGCGGATCAACCGTTTGAGTTTCAAGATATGCGACTCGGCAAGACTAAAGGCCAGATATTTCGTAATGCTGGATTAACGACTGAGGAATTTAGAAAGCTATCAGTGGATGATTTAGGTCGCGGATTGACTATTGATGAAATGGCTGATGAAGATAATAAAGTTAAAATATATCTAGGCAAGCGTTGACATTAAATTAATATTGATACATTATAATCAAACGGTGAACGCGTAAAGGTAGATAGTGGCACTACTCCCGTATACACCGATTTGTTAGTATGGTGTTATTTAAAATCTTGACGATGGGAAAGACCATGCTTACGAGTTACCGCACATGCGGTTTTATTATATTTTTATGGGCTTTGCTTGGATGCGTCTTTAGTTGCTGGTTTTGCTTATCTCTGCTTAGCGGCAGATTGACGCTTAACACTAGGAGTTGATCGCTCCAACGCGAAAACGACTAAAGCTAGGGTTCGAATCCCTAAGAGTCCATCAAAATGTGATAATGCCGAAGCTATACGGACTTGGAGGTTGCTTGGAGCAATAAAGCTGAGATTAGCGCCAGCATCACATGGTTTGGTTTACTTCTAATAAGGGGTGGTCAAATATCTGCCAGCTAGAATCGGCTATGACTAGCACGCAAAGTAAACGCTGTGAAGCGTATATGATGCAACATTAAACCAGCTTAATTGCTGGTTTTTTGCTAATACTTGCTTGACAACTAAACACAGCATATAATCAACTAGAACTTAACACATAACGGACGGGGTCCATAATGTCAGATGATACAACTATCGACGGGGTCGATGATACAACAGATGCACCTAAAACTTATACTCAAGCAGAAGTCGATGAAATGACTAAGGGCTTAAAAGATTCTCGCGATACATTGCTGACTGAAAAAAAGCAGGCTTCAACAGCGGCTAAAGCAGCAGATGCAGCACGATTATTATCAGAGCAAGAAGCCGCTAAAAGCTCAGCCAACATGGAAGAGTTCGAAAAGTCATTGCGTGGTGAGTTCGCAGAAAAGGAAACTGGATTAACTGCAAAACTTGAAGCGGCAAATAACCGAATCGCAAGCGAAAGCAAGTCTGCTTTACTAAGTCGCTTTTCTGGTAAGTTCAACGAGCCTGAGGGTGTCGATCTAGTGTCTCATCTAGTATCAACCTCATTCGATGGCGAAAACGTAAAAACAGAATTTAAAGATTTTACAGGAAAGGTGATCACTCACGATCCTGTTGAATATATCAAGTGGATGGAAAAGCACCCAGTGTTAAGCCAACACATGAAAGCAGATGCGGCTAGCGGTGGCGGTGCCCCTGGTAGTAAGCAAGTAAGTGGCGGGGCCATGAACGGTAGAAATGAAGCGGCTGAAACCGCTAAATCCAAAGGTGATGCCATCGGCACGCTAAATGAACGCTTAAAAGGACAATTTAAACTATGACCGAAATCGTATCAGGTAGCTTAGCTGCCGCACTAAATGCAAAAATCATCCAGGAGCAATTCGATATTGTTCGCCCAGACATTAACGGTCTATTAGCTTTGGCCACATTTGGCGAGCCAGTGCGACCAGAAGCAGGTGATAAAATCACTTGGTTGGACATGTCTGTTGCTGCTGACACATTAACCACTAACGGCGCATTCTTGGCCGCCACAACCACTATCACTGTTACAGATGGTTCACGCGCTCGTAAAGGCATGTTGCTATATGTTGGTGGTGAATACATCGTTGTTACCGCCGTATCTGGTAATGATTTAACTGTATTGCGCGGTCAAGGTGGCTCTGTTGCTGCTGATATCGCTGATGCAACTGTGATCAGCGTTGAATCTGTAGCGCGTGAAGAAAACTCAACAACTGAAACTGATGGCATTTATCAGCCTACAGATGTTGAAAACTTATTCCAAACTATGGATACAGCAATCGAAATGTCACGTCGCGCTATGGCGACATTGCAATTCGGTAACACTAACGATCTTTCATTCCAAGTTAACGAGCGCATTCGTCAGCTTGCGATTCAAATGAACAAGACGTTAATTCGTGGCCGTAAAATGTCGCTAACTATCGCCGGTAAGAAAACCACTTACACTGGCGGTCTTGGTTACTACTTAGATCAAGCAGGTGCGTTATCTGTTGACCATCTTGGCGCAGCGTTAACACTTGAAGCAATCAACGTGCTACAGGCTAATATCGTTGCTCGCGGCGGTAAGGTTGACTCACTGGTGGTTGGTATTAATCAGGCTCGCAAGCTACAAGCTTTGGTTAATGCTAAATATGGCTCACAGCGCTTAGGCGACTTTGTAAGCGACCAAGGTGGTTTAGTTCGCTTACCTTCTGACTTGCCACAAATCGGCGGCGCGTCAACAATCGTTATTGATACAAACTTAGGCGATGATGAATTACTATTAGTTGACTCAATGCGCTTGAAGATTGTCCCAATGGCTAACGGTAACGCGATGGACGGCGGAGCATGGCGCACACTTGACGCAACTCTTCCTGGTCAAGATGGTCAGAAGGCGCGCATTATTGGTGACTTCGCGATGGAAATTCGCGACAGTAAAACCCACTTTGCCCGCTTAACCAACATTGCGGTTTAATGTAGCAACCGTTAAGAACGTGATAATCGATGGTAAGGTTGTCACGTTCGAGGTTGGCACTCTCGACACTACTGATGAGTCGCACATCAAGGCGCTAAGCAACTGCAAAAACGTATCTGAAATTAAAGGTGCAGGCAAGAAATCTAAACCCACTTCATAGTGGGTTTTTTCTTAATTGCTGTGTTATTATTACGCAATACACATACAGACTAGGATTAAGCATGGCTTTAATCGTTGAAGATGGCACAGGTTTAGTAAATGCCGATTCTTACATTTCTTTAATAGATGCTCGCACCTATGCAGCTGCTTATGGTTACACTTTGCCTGCTGATGATACGTTGGCAGAGGTAGCTATTCGACAAGGTACACAATACATCGATATGCAAGAATCATGTTTCGGTGGCGCTCGCTTAACTCAAACTCAATCATTAGCATGGCCGCGCCTAGGCGCTGTTAACGCTTACGGATTTAAGATTGCAAGTGATAGTATTCCACTGCAACTTGGGTGCGCTTCTGTAGCTGCTGCTGCTGAATTTGGTGCTGGAACAGATGTTCGAGCTACTGATGACGGAAAATCAATTGCAAGCGAAGAAGTGAAAGGTGCAGTTGCAGTATCATACTTTAACAATGGCAAAACAGGCGGCACAGTAACAATAACTAAAGCGCTTGACGCATTGAAGTCGATACTTGTTACATGTGCTAACAATGGGTTTGAGTTTAGAGTGGGGCGCGGATAATGGCATTAACTAAAGCTGGCATATTTGCGCTAATTGCTGGAAACATTCCAGATAATAGCGCTGGCGAGGTATCACCTTCTGATGTTCGTGAGGTTGCTACTCAAAACGCAGATTCAGCATTAAACGTGCTTGAGACTGCTACGCAAACAGTTGTAGGAAATACCAACTTTACCGGCGGATTAAATAAAGTCGGCTTACCCGTGTTAACTGGCGTTCGTGAGGTTGATATCTTACGCGCATCATCTACCGCGGCAACGCAACAACCATCCGTAGTTGGTACGCCTTTGCAGGTTGAGTATGGCGCGGCTCAGGCTGGTACTTACGTGTCATTAGCCGCTAACGGCGAGCTAACTTGCAATGTTACAGGTTATTACCCTATACGAATAAAGTTGCAGGCTGGTCGTACTGGTGCGTCTGGGACTAGTATTGTAATGATACGAATACTTATTAACGGTGTTCAGTTTGGTTCTAGTCAAGTTTCAAAGCTAACCAGTGCTGACGAAGTTGATTCTACGGATAGTAAGTTGCTTTTATTCTTGAATGCTGGTGATGTGCTAACAACTCAGATTATCCGAGATAGTGCAGGCACTAACTTTGGAGGATTGTTTGCGCAAACCTCTAGTCACGGTTGGAATTTGGCTACATCGGCATTGATGGTTGTATCTCGTATTGAGGGGGTATCATAATGGGATTTGCTAAACGAATGCAGGACACAGCAACTAGATTGCTGAACAAGTTCGATGAGTCAGTGGGTCGCATTAAATTGGTGCGCAAAGGTTCATCATATTTTGATACCACATTAGGTGAAGAGGTATTTTCTGACGATGTGTTGGTGCCGCTTGTCGGTGTGACTGTTGATTATTCAGCGTCACAGATTAACGGGACCACAATTCAATCCGGAGACTTACTTGCTATGGTTACTTCTGTTGAGACCCCAAAGCCTGATGATAAGGTGCAAATCGATGGCGTGCAGTGGTCAATTGTAGGCGAACCGAAAGTCGATTATACTGGTACAGTAATTTTATATAAAATACATTGTAGGAAGTAGCTATGTTCGAATTAGATAAAGAAATAGTTTGCGGAGATGTTGCCATATCTTTTTATAAGTGTGAACCATCAGGTCATAGGACTGTATCTATAATGCAGGGCGATCACTCCATAGAGCTAACTGGAAAACAGTTTGATAAACTTGCTGCTGTAATAGCAAATGAACTTCGATAAGCAGGTCGCGGCATTCGCAAAAAAGGCTAACACTAGCATTGATAAAACGATGCGCGGCGTGTCTATAAAGCTGTTCAGTGCGATCATTAAATCAAGCCCGGTTGATAGTGGCAGGTTTCGCGCTAATTGGATGGCGTCGGGCTCAAGTCCTGCAACTGGCACGAATACCAATACCGATAAAAGCGGATCGTCATCAACCGCTGCTGTAGCTAATTACGTTGCTGGCGCTAGAATGTCGAGTGTGTTTACTTTATCGAACAATCTACCTTATGCGCACAATTTAGAGTTTGGCGGATATAAACTAGGTAACGGACCAAATACAGTTGGTGGGTTTTCAAAGCAGGCTCCAACTGGAATGGTCAGGATAAATGCAGATAGATTTCAGCGAATACTAGACGAGCAAGCGAGGCTTTATAAATGAGCGAAGGTTACACAGAGTCGATTCAAAAGGCGCTTGATATTGCTGTGAAGGCATTCGGGACAGCTAATAGCATAGTTGTAGCGCTTGAGAATATTGGCGCTCCTACTGATACAGCAACGCCTTATTTGGCCGGCTACTTTATACCTGCACCTAACGAAGATGCTGATTTGTATTTCACTGATAGACGATCAGGAATCTATCAGATTGATATCAACTACGCATCACACTTAGGAACCGCTCAAATTAACAGAATGGAAGATAAACTTAACGCATATTTTGCCCCAGGTAACGTTTTAACCCGTGGTGACGTATGCGTTCAAATCACTAACTTTAGCGCGACTCGTGTTACAGTTGAAAACGGATGGGCTATTAAACCTGTCACAATTACATGGCAAACACATACTGAGAGGTTATAACTATGGCTGTACAACCGTTTCGCGGTGCTACTACCGCACAATTTTACGTACCAGAAGTAACGCAAGGTGTAACGCCTACGTCACCAAGCTGGCGACCACTTCGCTCAAATAGCGGTATTCCATCAGTAACTCGTGATGCTTTGGTATCTGCTGAGTTGGATGGCGGACGTGAAGTGTCAAGTATTCGAACAGGTAACGAGCAAGTTGCTGGTGAATACTCAATTGAGCTTAGTCAGTCATCGCAGGATGATTTACTAGCCGCCGCAATGACAAGTGATTGGGTTGCTGGTGAAACAGCTTCGGCATTGTCGGTTACCGTTGATTCTGCGGCTAAAACATTTACCCGCGCAACTGGTAGCTTTATCACTGATGGCGTTGAAGTTGGTGCACTAATCTATTTTGAAGGCTTAACAGGTAATAACGCTAAACCGTTTTTCGTCACTAACGTTACCGCTTTAGTCGTTACTGGCTCAGGTATTCAGTTAGCGCTAGAAGATGAATCAGGCGTAACCACTGACTTTATGACCGGCGACAAGCTAGAAACTGGTAATTTGTGTAAATCAGTGTCTATCTTAACTTGGTTTAAAGGTAAGTGCGGAAATCCTGATGCTTACGTGATCACTCGCGGTGTTGAGTTTACTGGATTTACTATTGAGCAAGCAGTTAATGCTATGGTTACCGGCTCATTACCGTTTATCGGCTTGAGTCAAGAAGTCCTAGCGGCATTACCTGCTGGTTCAACATTTACAGTCAGCTTTGGTGCAGATCCATTTGCTTCAGTAGATGTTTCACTATTCGATGGCGTTACACCTTTAAAACTGGTTGACTCGTTTACCATCACTAACGACAACGAAGCGAGCGCACAGTTTGAATTAGGCAATCGTGCCGTCGCATTTGTTGAGCGTGGTCGGGCGATGAACACATTCAGCATGGCGGCTAAGTTATACGACTTAACAATGTTGAATAAGTTTCTCGATGAAACCGATGTTGAAGTATCAAGCATCCTAAGCGGTGTTTCAGGTGCTATGTCGTTTAGCTTACATGCAGCTCGAATTACTGCTGCACCGCCAGAAGTTTCGGGAAGCGAATCTGTAACCCTAGCTATCTCTGGTCAAGCTACAGGATCGCCATCGGTATCATCAATCACCATTCAACGCTTAACATATCCATAAATAAATACGCCCCACGGATGGGGCTTTTATTATCCAAAGCAATCTTTGCAAGTTATAATCTCACCTTCGCAATCACCTCGAGGATCTTTGCTACACAAATACATATCACTTTGCTCATAGCCTTCAAAGGATATAAACCAGTTATTTATTTTATTTTCTTTCAGCATTTTTATAGCGCGATAAAATAAATCCCAACCCCCATACCAAACTATAATATAATTTATCATCGCTTCCCTATTCATACACTACCCCTTAAACCCTAGTGCCACATCGACACTTTTACTAAATTCCCGCATAACGATAGCTAGATGCTTATCGTAACTCTCTTTGCTGATTGATCCATCCTCAAGTAATCGATCAAGCGTTTTCACCTGTACAGTTTTGCGTGCGCTATTTATATTTAGAGTCATATCTTTGGCTAAACTTTTAAAATCAACCATGGTCTACCCCTTTAAAATCTTATTAACCGATGTAAAAGCCTGTATAGCAATACTAGCAACCCTCACGCCTTTGCTTAACTTATCGTAAGCAGTAACAGCACTAGCAGCCTGAACTTGACTCATTGATGCTATACTAGCCGCTAATGATTGAGCTGCCATCATGTGCTTAGCTGCCTTCCGAGCTTTGTATGGCTTAGCGTATCTGGTATTAATCCACTTTCGTTTTTTATTCCATCTAATTTGCTTTAACATTATTATCAATCCTATTTTTAATTAGCTTGTAACCTACCATTTGAAGATCTTTAATTTTATCGTTCATTTCTGATTCGCTAATATTACCATTGAGATAGTCAAGCTCATGCCTTGCTATACTTCTGTCAATTAACGCAATTGAGCATTCAATATCTGAAATTTTAATTAGCCCAAAAAACCTAAGTATTTTATCCATCACTCGCCACCTTTAGGATCAATACCTAACATTGCCTTAGCGTGTGCTATTGCTGCTTCTTTGGTTGAGTGGCAAAGTCCGCGCGAAAGCCATCTTAAGTCAATATTGTCACCTTCCCACTCAATTTCAGATGAATGACTTTCTTCTGTAATATCTGGTACAAAATAAAGCTTTCCAGCATCTAGCTTGACACGCATAGGCTCAGGAACTTCAAACCCATTAACTAGCATAATCTTAGGCTTAATGCTAAACACTATCCCGTGAATAAAATTACCCGTTGCAGGATGCTCACCTTCCAATACTTCTTCACCATTTGCTAACGCTTGAACAAATGGCAATAACTCTGCTGCCTTCTCTTGTGGTGTTTTCATTTTTACAGGCTCCTGAATTTCAATGTTTATTGCGCACTCGCTATAACATTTAGTCATAGCATCCACAGTAATAATAGGATGAATCCAAGGTCGATCTCTTTTGTATAAAAATGCCATTAACATATCCCCGCTATCATATCTCGCATTGTTAAAAGATCGAACGCCATTACTACGCCTGCAATACCAAGTACAATCGCTGCGAATGTCATTGCCGATGAGTATGCGCGTAAATTGGCTATCTCATGCTGAGCTTGCTGCTCAAGCGTTAATCGTGTTACATGTGGCTTATTCATTATTACTGTCCTTATGCTGAGAATTTAATTGCTGTATACGGACCATCAGCTTGCACTTCTGGTTGAAATCTTGCCGCGGACATCCAACACCAATGATGATCCAAGTTGGTTGCTAAACGCTTGACGTAACTTTTTCCACATCTATCTTGGGTTGCTGCAACGCTAACCTCGACCAACGAATCTGAGGTGATCATATTAACGATTAATATAACTACATTTGAATTATTCATTATTGCTGTCCTTGTGCGCCAAATTAATGGCGCTTTGATTATTAGTTAAATTTAGGATGATTAAAGCACCAGTCCGGAAACCCAAGCTTGGCAGCAACATTAATAGAAACAACCCCAACTCTTGAGCATGGCTTTTTAACATCACAAAAGTTAAATCCAGCAGATTTTGAAAACTCTACCTGCTTAGCCGAAAGGCTTGCTATTTTTTCTTGCATTGAATAACCATCAGCGCGTATCGCTCGGTACTGGCTTCTTAACGCCTTGAATGTTGACTTGTTCATAGTTCTGTCCTTGGTATTATTTATTTCGATGAGCTAACTGTAACACTATATAAATATTGTGCAAGTTTTATTTTAACTATTATGTAAATCAGCAAAACGCTACAATGACAAGAACAATTTATCAACAGGACAGTACCCAATGAAACTATCAGACCTTTACGCTAAAACAGTT
>Ga0099846_1000394_pt1 | contig 18166 bp, 23 predicted proteins | sample CB_VirMetaG_FD_78180 | JGI IMG/M metagenome (GOLD analysis project Ga0099846, IMG submission 78180) | Freshwater to marine saline gradient viral communities from Chesapeake Bay - CB_1504_1 Viral MetaG | ecosystem: Environmental > Aquatic > Marine > Coastal | place: USA: Chesapeake Bay... | reverse complement strand
CGGCCAGCGAGCATGGTCTGCTGGATCAGAGCGCAATGCGAGGGAGAGCGTGCGTCATCTCCCAATGGAAGAGTAAATGCGCTAAGATAGGGATACGAAGAGAGAAGAATAGGCATCAAGACCCAAGGCTACGACTAGAAAGTCGATAGATTTGGCCCCGGAGCGCGTGGTGTGTGCGTTGGATTAGGGGTAGATAGTAAGCCAGTAAAGTGTAGCGTGTGGGTACAAATGTAAAGCGTGCGCGATACAAATGGGGTCAGATGTTAGCGAGAGAGAGGGAGCGGGCGCGTCGCGTTACACATGCGCGCTAAGCATTCGTATCACGCTTGCTTCAATATGATCCCGGCGCGTACACGCGTGCGCTATCGCTTGCTAGCACTCGCAATCTTTTTTTTGTTCGCTCGCTCCCTCAACTTCTAAGGGGTGTTTGATGCGTCCCGCGCGGCGCAGTAAAAAATGCACTCTGCCCAGGGGAGCCGCTTGCAATACAAGCTCGCTTCATCGTGTGAAATTTTCCGATTTTTTCTGACCTGTGGAAAACCCCGCGAGGCCGACCCTTTTGGTCTTGCTGCAAGTCTCGATAGACTTGTCTTACAGATTGCAATCCGGTCGAGCCATGGCGCCGCTGACGCCCGAGGAGTTTTACAAACGATATGGGCGTAGTAACGCTATTTATCAGCCAAATGACTCAATGCCTGGATCTGTTCCAGCGCAAGATTCGATCTTTGGATATAAACCAAGCGAAATCAGGGCTGCCATCGAGGAAGCTGAGGTCGTCTCCGCCAACCCTGGGCGCCAGCAAGGTGACCGGCTGATCAAGAGCGTCTTCAAAGGCGCGGGCATCGACGGCGGCGACAAGGTCCGCTACCCCCGCGCGCGTCGTGACGAGCGGATGGCTTTCGACCAGGCCGCCGCCGAAGCTGCTTTGAGCGCCGAAATGGAGCGCCAGCAGGCCCGTGATGCGCTGTCGAACATCGATCCCAACAGTCCGTTCGCTGCGCTGGCCGGCGGGTACACCCCAGAGCAGGTTCTGTCGGAGGTTCTGGGCCGGCCCGTGTCCCCCTCGATCGCCGGTAGGGCTGTCAACTACGTCAAAATCCTCGATCTGAGCCCCGATCAGGCGGTCAAGCTGGCCGAAGTGGAGGCACGAGCCCTGCCGCGCGCTCAATCGCGTCAAGAGCGTCAGCCGATCCCCCCTTCCTGGTTGGAGAAGATCGCCGAAACCGGCGAATTGGGGCCCGATCCGGCGGCTCAAGGTGCAATTCGGGCCGCAATGGAGGGCGTAATCGACGAAACGACCCCGATTGAGGCGCAAGCGCGCGGCCTGGACCCCTATATCCGCGCAGCCGAGGCCGTTGCAGCCTCCAGCGGCGAGGTCTACCGTGATCTCGGCCCCGAGGAGCGCGCCGTCCTGAACGCAGAGAGCGGTACAGGGCGCAAACTCTCCGGCGGACGCCGCAATCCGCTGGACAAGGAGGTCAAAGAGCGCATGTCGGACCCCTATCTCGTTCCGATCCTCCTGGCGAAGGCCAGTGAGCAGTTCACGGATCGCAGCGGGAGCCCAGTGCGCCAGCCCGCGACCATACGCCTGGGGCCTGGTCAGCGTGTCTATGACCCCCGCCAGGTGCAACTGGCACTCTTGGACCCCCGTGCCGAGCTCGATCCGAGCCTCGGATACCTGAAGCGCGTTGCCCCAGACCAAAGCGATAGTGGCGCGTACGAGAAAGCTGTGGGCGCGCCAACCATTGATCCGACCAGCCGGATCGGAATCGGTTCTGAGGCTTCACAGGAGATCGCTGGAGCAGGTTTCGCCGCGATTGAAGACCCTGCCGTGCGGCGCGAATCGGCCCCGATGACCCTTGGTCAGGCCGTCCAGGACATCATTTACCGGAACCGGACCCCTCTGGTCGAGATCCCTTACTCACAGATCCAGGAGCGCCCGGACGGCCAGCTCGTCCACACCCGCACCGGCACGCCGATCTTCGAGGTGGAGAACGGCAAGCGGGGCCCTGAGAGCGCAACCTTCCGTTTCGGCCGCAATAGTGAGTACAAGATCGAAGCTTTCCGTGAATTCGGTGACCTGATCGAGAAACTGACTGGCCAGCGCGCCGTGGTGAACGAGCGGCTGCGTGATCCGGGCGTGCAGCGACTTCAGCGCGCGGCCCTGGCTCGCGCCATGCCGGAAGATGCTCTTGGAGTGCGCGGCCCGACACGAGGGGCTTGGGACGCATCGGGCAAGATCAATCCCAATGTTGAGCGCTCTTTGCCCGTTGAGGGGAGTAATCCCACATTTGACCTGATGCGCTCGCTCGCTCGTGGCGCATCGCTGGACCCCTCGCCAACCGAGGTGCCGGCAGTGCAGCGCACGGGCCGCGAGTCTGACTTCTACCGCGAGTTGCTGGGGCCTCAGATGCGCGAGATGCGCAACCAGGCGGCACAGGCCATGGGCAGCGCCCGTCCGTCGTCAGTGATGTTCAACAGCGACCAGGTTTCGCCGATGAACTCGCCCGCACCTCAGGTCGAGTACACCGCCGACATCGCGGCCCAGATTCCCGAAGCGGTTCGCGGCAATGTTGAGTCCGGTATGCAGGCCCCTGAAAACAGCCCGAATCGGCGTGCTGCGGTCGACTTCCTAACGCGGTTCATGCGGAATCGGATGGGATGAGCAGGGAGAAGCGCGAGAAGGCCCGTGGCCTCGCCCAGGCCTTCAAGAAGATGAGCAAGCCGGCGAGCAAGGGTGGCACCGGTGGCACGTTCACCGCGGCAGCCACCAAAGCTGGCCACGCGGATACTCCAGAGGGCCGCAAGGAGTTTGCCGACAAGGTCTTGAGTAGTCCGGACAACTACTCAGAGAAGATGGTCAAGAAGGCCAACTTCTACAGGAATGTGATCAGCAAAGGCTCTCGTTAGACTGACCGAAATAGGCTGATCGATCGGTGACCTTCCGCTACGACGGCAAGGATATTGAGACCGCGCTCGGGCAGGGTATCGACAACAAGTCGACCCGGCAAGAGACGCCGGTGACCTTTGCTTACGAGAGCGGAACCCCGATTCGTTTCGCTGGAGCCGAGATTCAGAAGAACATCGGCCTGGCCGGAGAGTTTGGCAGCCAGACGAAGGATCCCAAGATGAAGGGCTACTTCGGAGATTGGACTTCCTTCTGGACCGGCGGCCCGTTTGGTCCCGCTGATGCTGGCGATGGAGGCATGGCCTGATGGCACGTTTCACTGGCCTCCTACGCGACCTCTTCAAGGCAGCGAAGCCGGTCGGCCCCCTTGATGCGGGCATGCGCTATGCCGGAGACCTGTTCTCAATCGCCGCGAGTGGCACGGCGTGGGCGCCACCGGAAGCCGATTTCGGCCAGAGAGCAGGCATGATGCTGGAAGAGGCCGCGCTGGGCCTGATCCCATCGATGGGCCTCGGCGGTCTTGCTCGCCATGCTGCACGCAGGCGGCTGCTGCCGACACAGGAAGGTAAGGGGCTGCGGAACCGCCCAAGCCTCTCTCGATCTGAATACGAGAACAAGCTGGTTCAGGCTCAGCAGCTTGGTGAGTTCGCCAACCTGCCGATCCAGATGCTGATGCCCCGAAAGTATGCGCAGAGCGTTTACGAGGATGTCTACCAGCAGCAGCAGGGAATGCAGCCTGGATTGCTGGCCGCGGAAGAGCAGTCGGCATTGACTGATCAGGATCAACTTGCGATGGCCTTGCTGGCATCTGGCGCCATGGGTGGCAGCCTGCTGGGGCAGCGTGACTCGTTCTCGACGCTGCGCGATCCGTTTGACCTGCGCGGCTACTCAGGTCCTGGCTGATGGCTGATCCGCTTCTGCCGCAGACTTCGATGCAGGACTTCTTGAGCATCTTTGGCTCGGAGTTCGGCAAGAACCCACGCTCCTATAAGCGAACGCTCGACGAGGACCCCTCACCCGTCGCCGACATGTTCGGCAGTTCCCCGATCGTCGAGATCGGGCGACAGGCCCTGCCTCAGACGCTCGGCGAGACGGGTGCAGGCCGGAAACTCCGCTCCTTGCTCCCGGATCAGCCCGAGGAGAAGTCAGTCGCTGGCTACGTCGCAAAAGCGGTGGAGGGCCTGCCACTAGGGGGTTACTCCCCTGAATACAAGCAGGCCCTGGGCGAGGCACGCGGGAAAGACGCGGAACTGCGCCGGCTCACGCCCAAGCTTGGGGTGATCCGTGATCCAGTAACTGGCGCGGATCGTCCGGCGGCTTCTATGCGCGAGTCGGCTGCTCAGCTCTCCGGGCTCGCTGCTGGTGACCTGGCGTCTGAGGGCCTGCGCAACATTTGGTGGTTCATCAACGCCCCGCAGGCCTTGGCGAGCCTTGCAGTGCTGAATGCTGTTCACGGCGCCAGTCAGCCATACAGAGATAAGACGCTGCGCGGGCCGCTGCTGCAGAACCGCACGATGCGCCTGGCGACCGCTGTGCCAGCGGTGATTGCGACGTCGATGGCGGTGGGCAACGCCGGCCGGCAACCCGGCTACAAGGCCGTCATTCCAAGCGAGGCAGATCCGACCGTCTCCGCCGATCCGCTTGGCGAGGCTGCCAGCCGCTTCTTCCTGGGGCGCTCTGGCTCGCTGCTGCCGTACGACGAGTTCGTCAAGGAGCGACCAGATGTTTCCCGTTCAGAGTACGAAGCGTACAAGTCGTATCTCTTTGGCAACGCCCTGCCGATCAAGGCGACGCTGGAGGGTATCCAGGGGCCCGAGGTGACATTCCTGGGCAAGAGTCTTCCGTTGGCGACTGGCATCCTCCCTGCGGCCGCTGCGGCGATAGGTGCTGGCATGGGTATTCGCCGGGCCGGAGACAAGCTTCGTGCTGCTGGTGTCCTGAAGCGGGCAGCGGATGCTCGAGAGGATTTCGAGAGTGCCAAGGCGGCACTGAATCGCGCCATGCGCGATGAGAGCTCCAGCGCCACTGATATTGCTCAGGCTCAGGCTGCAAAGAACTCCGCAGATGCAGCCTATGCGCCGCTGCAGCAAGAGATCGATTCAACGATGCTGAGGAAGTCTCTCGGGTACAGCAGTCTTGCTCTCACCGGAGGAGCATTGGCCGGGCAAACCCTAGAATCAATTCGACGGGCTCTGAAAGGCAAAGCGCCTGTCGAGCCAGAAGACGAGCAGACTTCTCTGCCCATTTCGTAATACTCATGGCCTACGGATCTTTCGGCAACATCAGCATGGTTCCTGGCTACGACAGTGTTCGATCCGATGCAGGGTCCGCTGCTCTCGGCAATCAGCCGAAAGAGGAGTCCGCAATGGTGGGCACACTCGCCGGGCAAGCCGTGCAGGCTAATGCGTACCTACGCGCGCAGAAGTATCAAGCCGATGCCGCCAGGGATGCCGCCAAGACGGCAGCGGAACAGGCGAATAACCCCCTGAGGCTGATTACCGGTGTCCTTGGGCAAGGGCTAGCCGGACTGACGGGTGGTTTTGGCACCGCGGTTGGCAAGGCCGCCGGTGCTAAATGGTTCGGCTGAGCGAAGATATTCTCCTTCTTAGAATGGGCGGCATAGGACAACATCCCGGCCCGGCAGATGGCTCGCAATTACACAGACATCTATCTGGGGCGCCCAGGAGCTCTCGGCGCGTCGGGCGGCGAAAGGCAGCGCGACAATCCGGTCATCGATCCGCAAGTGATCCCGCCGCTTGGCACCAGGATGCGCCTTGCGGGCGATCAACTGCTGGAAGCCGTGAATCCGTTCACCATGAGCGGTGGCAAGCCCACGGGACTTCGCGTTGGCCGCGTGGCTGGTGCTGGTACCCTGCTGTCCCTGCTGGCTGCTGCGAACGAGCTGAGCGATCCGAATGACTCGGCTGGTCGCAATCTGGCGGAAGCCGCCGGCGTCGGACTGGGCGGACTGGGGGGTGGCCTCGGTGGCGCAGCGATCGGGCAGGCGTTGATTCCCATCCCGGGCGTTGGAGCCCTGGTAGGCGCGACGATCGGCGGGATGCTCGGCCAGGGGGCTGGCAAGACGTCGGCTAACGCTCTGCTGGATGTACTTGAGGGCTCTCCCGAGTCCCGTGCAATCCGCAATCAGCAGGCAGTGGCTCGAGCCGCCGCTGAGTCCGAGGCGGAGCGCATGCGCATGCTGATGCCTCTGCAGGAGCAGGCCTCTCAGCTTGCTCTGCGTAATCGTGCCTCGATGGCCGAGATCGAGAACGACCAGATGCTTCAGCAGGCGATCGCGCAAGGCTTGCTTGCTCAGGCCCAGGGTGGCGCACAGCAGAACATCGCGATGACCAACGCCATCTTGGGAGGCTGATCGATGTCATTCAACAGCGGACTTGCCGCGTCGTACCTGGCAAGCTTCCGGCCCGTCGAGCCTGTCCCCGGGTTTGAAGATGTCCTGAGCAGGGACGGCATGGCACTCGCCAAGATCCCCGGCGAGAACGCACTGATCGAGGCGGGCCTTGCTGGCAAAGCGTTGGCGGAGTTGGGCGAGAACCGCAGACAGCAGATGCAGCTTGAAGCGCTCGCGCTGCAAAACGACTTGACTAGCCGCGCATACCGACAAGGCAATGCACTGCGAATGGCTGGCGCCTTGTTCGGGTCTCTGATGCCAGGCGAGCAGGCAGCGGGCGTGGAGATCGGTGATCCGCTGGCGCTGCTGGATCGACTTGGCGGGTTTAATCAGAATCAACGTACACGGCGAGCGAATAACAGCATCCGGAGCAATACCTACGCCGCGGGGCTTCTCAGGGGCCTCTCATAAAGGCGCTCCTAGAATCAGTGCAAGCGTGAGAACTGCAAGTAATGGCTAGCCAGACTCCCGACCTGCTGTCCGAAATCAAGGAGGGAGTAGGAAACTGGGCCCGCACTACGCTCACGGGGAAACCAGCGCCAGGGAGCGTAGAGGACTACGACCAGCAGCTGAGGATCATTCAGGCACAGCGCGCGCTAGATGAGGCGAGGCGTGATCCTAATGATCCGCGAAAGCTGGAGGCGCTTAAACAGCGATTTGGGCTGCTACGGGACTTCACCCTTGATAGTGAACGGCAACGCATGCAGATGCAGGCCGACTTTATGCCGACCCTGATCGGCGCCAAGGGGCAGCTGAGGCAGCAAGAGACGGATCAGCAAACCCAGCTTGACCGATCTCTGACAGATAACACCATTCGAGCCCAGGGTGGCACCAAGCGCGACTTTCTTGGCGACATCACTAGCCAAGAGCTGAAGCTTGCCGACTACGACGCGGCCACCACGCAGCAGGTGATCGACTTCTACCGTCAGGCACATGACAAGAACCTGGCCGCGCAGGAGGCTGCCAGGAAGCCGAGCCTCATGAAGACCGCGTCACTGCTGGCGGGTCTCGGTGCAACAGCAGCCGCTCTCTTCGGTTGAGGACCTGAATCATGTCTTCTTACGCCAACACGTCATCGTCCGGGTCCTATATCCCCTCAACGGTGGCCGGCAACTATGTCGATAGTGGGATGAAAACCATTACCGACTTGATGAGCAAGTACAAGGACAACGAGACAATCGCTGGCCTTGGTGCGGGAACCATCTTTGATGTCGGAAAGACACAGGTCAATACCGGATCGGCTATCGCGTACAACGATGCTTTCCTGGGTTCGCTAGGGAACTACCAGGCGGGTATGGAGAACCTCAAGACAGCCAATGCAGGGAAGCTGATGGCACAGGAGGGCGCGATTGCTCGCGACCTGACTGACTTGACGACAGGCCGCGCATTGGAGGGAGCGAAGTACACGGCAGATCAGACCCTTGCCGGCACGAAGTACGGCTATGACAGTCAGGAGCGCCAGATCGGTCTGACCGGGCAGGAAGAGCGGCGCAACATGCAGCAGAAGACCACCGAGGAGAAGAAGCTGCGCGCCGACGCTCGCGGCGCCATCCGTTCGCAGGGGGCGCGGTTCTACGGATGATGAGCCCAATCGATGACGGCGCGGTCGCACGCTTCTTGGCGGCGCTGGATGACGACCGGCGTGAGGGGTTCATGAACTACGCCGAGAACACGTACTCGGTGATCGAGATCTGGCTCTACGCCAGCGTCCTGGGTTACGAGGACAGCTTCACGGCGCTCGAGCGTTGGGTCAACAAGCACTACCGCAAGCTGAACCGCAGACAGCTTCTCCTGGGCGAGGTCTGCAAGCTTGAGGCTGATGTGGACTTCCTGCGGCAGCAAGTCGCGGCAGACCTGGTCAAACCCGATGCCGCCGCCAGTCGGATTGCGCATCTCTCGAAGGAGCTGCGCGGGCATCTGGTTGAGATCGATCGCATGACGAAGTCGTCTGATCGCCGTGGCCTGATCCTGGCCGGCGCCGACGCGGTGATGCGGTCCTTGCGTCAGATCTTCAAGGGCAACGACGAGGTGATCGCGGCCCTGGATGCGGCGTTCGAGTCCGTGTGGGCACAACTGGACAACGAGAAGTAGGGCTGAAATTTTCCGCCAGCCGCACCGGTTCGCGCACACGAATAGTGAGAAACCGGTACATTGGTAGACATGGCAGGCGTATCGATTGCCTTAGCGCGCAAACGCAGCGCCCTCAAGGCGGCACAGAGTATCAAGAAGGAGCCAGAGGTCGAGGTCGTCGAGGAGGTCATCCCTCCCCATGTTCTCAAGGCACGCGAGAACTTCGGCTACTTCTGCGAGCTGATGGGCAAGCCGCCCGCTCGCCACATGAAAGAATGGCACAAAGTATTCCTGACGGGCGAGTCCAACGATCATCTAAATGATATTGCCGGCCCCAACACATGCTTATTGAGTCCTCGCGGCAGCGCGAAGTCGACCGTGCTCGGCCTGCTTCTAGGCTGGCTGATTGGCAGGCACGCGATAGCAAAGAAACTGCTCAGAATACTCTACGTTTCGTATAACGTAGATGTCGCCAGGAATAAGAGTGCTGCGATCAAGAATCTGATCTGTTCAAAAGAATATCAGGAGGTTTTCCCTTGCGTCAAGTTATCAAAGGTCCGAACCTCGGACGAACTTTGGAGCATCGACTGGGACTTCGCCGGGGTTGATGTCCGGGGTGAGGACGCCTTCACGGTCGCCTGTGCTGGCCTGAAAGGGACGATCACGTCCAAGCGTTCGAGTCTGATCGTGGTGGACGACGCGATCAAGAGTGCCGCGGCGATTGCCAATCCGATGATCAGACGCGAAATGGAAGCGAATTGGAACAATGTGATTGTGCCGACCATGTTCCAGGGCGCTCGCGCAATCGCACTAGGCACGCGATTCCACTTCGACGACCTGTTCGCCACGACCTTCACCGAGAAGAAAGGCTGGAAGACGATCACGCAGTCTGCCCTGCGCTACGACGAGGATGGCCGGCCCAAGTCCTACTGGCCCGAGATGTGGTCGACGAAGTATCTGCTCAAGCTGCAGAACACCGACCGCATTGCATTTTCGTACCAGTACCTGAACCAGCCGGTACGCTCCACGGAGCTCGGCATCAGCCCTGAGCTGTTTGTCCGCGGCGAAGTGCCGGATACCTACGACATGATCGGCGTCGGCATCGACCTCTCGGCCGGCATGAGCGAGAGGAACGACTGGACCGTCTTCACGCTGGCGGGGCGGCTCGATGACAAGTGCTACATCATCGACTACCGGCGCATGCGCTCGATGGGGAACATCGAGAAGGTCGAAGCCCTGTGCGAGCTCCTGCTGGAGTGGAACCTGCTGGCCACTAATGACGAAGGTCAATACTTTGCGACGAACTCACCGGTGACGATCTGGCCGGAGGTTGTGGCGTATCAGAAGAGCTTCGAGGGGGACCTCAAGCGGATCCTGTTCAACGAATGGCAGCTCTACAACCTGCACGTCTCACCGGTGAAGGGCTTCCGCGGCGACAAGCTGGCTCGCCTGCGCGGGATCCTCGGCCTGTTCCAGGGCAAGAAGATCATCTTCAACAAGTACCGGGACTTCGGCTACATGATCGATGAGATCACGAACTTCGGTCATAGCCCTCACGACGACTGTGCAGACAGCCTGAACATGGTCGTTCAGGGCCTCATGCGGCGCGGAGCTGCGCATGTTGAGTGGAACTAACATAGACCAATGAGCCAGCCCAAGCCTGAGCGCTTCCGCCGCATTCTGGAGTCCGCGCGCAAGCGGGACGGAACTGCCGGCGTCGACACCATGGTGGTGAACTCGCATCTCTCGCAGATGCGCTTGTTCATGCTGCGCCAGGGGCTGGAATTCTTCCCCGCGCAGGACACGTTCGGCTTTCGCAAGAGCTTCCTGGCAGCGCTGATCCAGGAGAACGAGATCGATTCCCGGCTCGAGGGCATCATCGATGACTTCCTGCTTGACGGCAAAGGGCTCTGGTACTTCCGTCCGGTGCGTGATACGTACCGCTTGATGTGGTTCAGCAAGGAGAACTACAGGGCGTACTACGACGCGGCTGGTGAACTGGAAGAGGTTGAGCTGATCTACAGCTTCACGGTCCGCGACGGACTGGCTGCTGTGCCGGGTATTGCCGGTGACGGCGGCTCGCTGCGCTACGTCAAGCTCCAGGTCCGCCGCGACACGATCAGGGAATCGATCACAACCGAGAAGCCGAGCTTTGATGCCGGCATCGCCTCGCTGAATTACGCGCCGAACAGCACCCGGACCCTGCGCAACAGCCTGGGCTTCATCCCTGGGGTCGAAGCGTTCAACAACATGCGCTCGACCGGGATGGACGCCACCGGTGACTTCGACTGGCTGGCGGACCACATCGTCACGCATGACGAGCTGATCCGGAACATCAGAGCCAACATCACCTTCTACGGGAACCCGACGCTGGTCTCCAGTCGGCCGAAGCAGGACCTGGTGGAGTCGGGCGATGGCGAGGACATGCGCCCGACCATCAGCTCGCAGGCCGGCTTTTACGCCGCGAATCGCCCCTCGACCCGGGTCAGCAGCCCGCTGGGCTCCGGTGGTGGCGGTGGTGGCGTCAAGGTGCCGCGGATCATCGCCAACATCGAGGCGACCGACCGCGTGGCCTACATCACGCCCGATGCGGTCTCCGGTGACCAGAATCTCTACGCCCGCCAGTACCGCGAAGAACTGCGCAATGCCATGGGCGGCGTGGATGAGCTGGGGATCAGTTCCGGCGCCACGGCCTATGAAATCAAGTCGCTGTACGGCCGTGCTGCAACGACTGCGGCACGGAAGTGCCGTGGACTACTGACCTACGGTTTGTGCAAGCTTCTGGCGCTGGTGATCTACCACGAGGAGCGCATCTTCCGCGATTCATTTTCTGCGGCCATCGGTCTCGAACCCCCGCCGGTTCCCATGCGCGAGGAGTTCCCGGATAATGCGCAATTCCAGGAAGCGATCGCTCAGTTCCAGCAGGTCTACCAGGAATACGAAGCCACACTCGAAAGCAAGATCCGCGAGGCGGTCCAGGCGCGTCAGCTCCCGCCTGGCGTGGTCGGTCTGATCCCTGATGGTGACCGCAAGGTCGAGTGGCGCTGGAAGGGCCCGGTGTTTGAGGATTCCACAGAAGATATACTGAACTCAAGCATTGTTGTCCGCAACCTGCAGGAGCTCGGTGTCAACAGCATCGAGGCACTGCGGTATCTCTTCCCGGATAAGACCGATGAAGAGCGCAGCGCAATGCTCAGTGGCTACCCATTCCGCATGGCGCAGGCCACTCAGCAAAGCATTGGCACTTTCCTGTCGCTGATCCAAAACATGCGACAGGTCCCACACCCGCAGGCTCCGGACCTTCCCCTGCTCGCGGACCCCAAGCTCGACCTGACCCCTTACGTCTATCGAGCTCTCGAATTCCTCAAGAGAGAACTGACCTATGCAGGACAGTACAACGATGGCGACGGCTCCGGCGACCCCGCAGCCCTCGATCCCATCCAGCGTGGCCGCGCCGACCGCGGTCTCCCCGTCGACACCTCAGACGGCTCCGTCTTCGTACCAGACGCCCCAGGTTCCGGCCTATTCCCCGGAAGCTCCGGTTTCGGCTCCGCAGGCCAATCCCTGGCAGGCGGCGTACCAGGGGCTCCTCGCCAGCTTGAGCGGGACGCAGCAATCCCAGCCCCAGGCGTACTCCTCGGTTCCGACCCAACCGGTGGCCCCTACCCCGGTGGCTTATCCGCAAGCCCCGGTGAGCTACCAGGCGGCTCCGTCCGTCTCGGCGCCGCTGACCTCAGCGTTCCCACAAACGCAGGCCTATTCCCAGCCCCTGCCGACACAGGCGCCGAGCTACAGCAGCGAGCAGAGCGCGGCCGCCAGCGACGAGTATCTGCAAAACGTCAGCAGCGAAAGTCTTGAAGTCCTCCAACACTTCGGCGCTGAAGCTCCTGCCCTGCTGAACCGCTACGCCTGCGTGGTGGAAGATGCTCTGCTGTCTCAGGCGCGTCAGACCGCCGAGGTGGCCCAGCGACTGCAGACCATCCAGGAGCAACTGCAGAACTCCCATACCGTCATCCAGGCCGCCGCAGAAGACAATGCGGCGTACCACACGATGCTGACGAACCCCGACATGCTGTCGGACTACGTCAACGAGTTCTTCGGCCCTGGCGGTCCCTATCCCGTTGAGCTGCCCCAGGACCGCCTGGCTGCTGAAGTGGCTGCCAACGAGCGCCGCTTCGCTCCGGCCCCCGCTGCCGCTCCCGCCCCTGCTGCTCCCGCATACCAGCGCCCGCAGCTCGACATGCCCGCTCCTGACGTGCAAGCCGGCGGTGGCGATGACTTCTGGGCAGCCTTCTCCCAGCTCAGCGAGCGCAACCCCGCCGCTGCCTGGCAGATGCTGAGCCAGGCATCCCCCGAGGCCCTGCGCTCCAAGGTGCTGGTTTCTGAAGGCTGATCGGAGGATTCGATGTCACGACTCCCCGATGGCTACAGCCTGAATGGAGGTCTGGCCTTCCAGGGTCAACCCGCGCACGGCAACACTGCCGCCCGGGCTGAGCTGGAGGCCGGGCCCACGGCAGCTCAGGTTGCTCAGGCGACCCAGCAGACCCGGCAAGGCGCGGAGCAGAACCAGATGACGCAGCGCGCTCAGATGGCCTCTGCTCTGGCCAACGGCTTCAAGCAAAGCCTGCAGCGTTCCACCCTCGCTGGCAGTCAGGATGCACTCCCTGGCATGCAGGCGATTGCGGCCAACCCCGAAATTCTGGCGAATATCGGGTTGACCTGAGCCGCAGATCACGCTCGTTAGATTAGGGCTACTGCGTGAAACGTGAATGCGTTTAGCCGGCAGCCCCGAGATGTTTAATGCCCTGGCGCGGCAATTCGCTGGCCAGGGCATTCCTCGTGGCGCCGCTGAACATCTCGCTGCGGAAGCCGTCACGCACGGCGATGCAGTGGATATACGCACAGATGCATTCTTCCGGATCTACGAGCTGCTGCAGTCCAAGGGCTACAGCGATCCGGCGGCTCAACACCTTGCTGTCGAAATGATGGAAGGTCGCGAGCCGATGGCACGGACGACACGCCGCTTTGCTGCCATCTATGGCGACCCATCCACTGACGCTCTCTACGGCGACGGCGCTGATTGAGGAGTTCGAGGGCATTGAGCTCGAGGCTTATCTCGATCCGATCGGCATCGCGACCATCTGCGCCGGCCTGACTCGCTACCCCAATGGCGAGCCGGTTCACATGGGTGATGTCTGTGACGCCAGGATCTGCCGCGCTCATCTCGAGGAGCTTCTGCGCCGGGAGTTCATCCCCGCGATGGAAGTCATCCCGGGCTGGGCGCGCTTCGGCCCGAAGCGTCAGGCGGTCCTGTTGAGCTTCGCGTGGAACCTTGGCGCGCGGTTCTTCGATGCAGAAGGGTTCGAGACGATCTCGAAGGTCCTGCGCGAGGGATTCAAGAGGCCCGAGATCTACCAGCAGATGCCGGCCGCCCTGGCGCTGTACGTCAAGGCCGGCGGACGAACGCTGCAAGGGCTGGTCAAACGCCGCGCCCATGAAGGTGCGATCTGGATGCAAGAAGACGACGGAATCATGAAATTCATCGCTCAGCACGACACGCTGCTCAAGAAGGCTGCAATCGACAGCCACTATCTCTCAGACGCCGGCAAGAAAGCGATCGCCAAGGGTGAACTGGTCGCTGTCACCAAGGTCGATGAGATTCCGGGCGACAGTCATGCCTGGGTGACGCTGAACGGTGGCGCAGGTCGCTGGGCGATCTTCATGCCGCACTGGATCGAGGAAAAGGCTTTGCCCGCTCCCGCTCCGGCTGCCAAGGTGAACTGGAATGACTTCAGCGCACCGGTGGGGAAGTACATCACCGTGGGCGAAGTGCTGCAATACGATGCACGCCGCAAGCCTCGGCCGGGCAGCGCAGAGGAGAAAGCATTGATCGAGCTCTGCAAGCAGTTTGATGCGATCCGCTCAGCCTGGAATGGCTCGATCGGCGTGACCAGTGGCTTCCGCCCTGAGCCGATCAACACGCAGGTCGGCGGCGCGAAGAACAGCTATCACGTCCGCGGCATGGCGCTGGACATCTACCCCGTGGGCGAATCGATCAGCAAGTTTCACCAGTGGCTCGTGCAGCGCTGGAGCGGCGGCTACGGCGATGGCCGCACGCGTGGCTTCATCCATATCGATACCCGTGAAAACGGTCGATTCCATCCACGACCTGGAGCAAAACCCGCCGCGATCTGGGATTACTGAGCCTCGTTAGACTGGCTTCATCGCGTATAGGAATGGCGAACCCGTATGGCCGTCATTGACAAGATCAATCGCAAAGGCATTGACGGCAAGCGGGTGATCACCGGCCCTACCGAGCTGGTTGGCCCGAAGTCCGGTGATACCAAGAGCGACTTCTCCCGCCTGAGTGGCATCCTCGGCGCTGTTGATCAGTACGAGATCACCGACGGCGCTGGGACCAACGCAGGCGCTTACACCATCACCCTGCGCGCTTACAGCGAGAACGGTTTCACGGCCTCCCATCGCGCTGTGGGCGATGTGGCTGTCCTGCGTCAGATCAACGGTATCGCAGTGCCGAGCGCCGCGGTGAACTGCCTGGATCGCAAGAAGCCCTCCAGCGGTACATCGCCCGTGGCTCTCGGCCCCTTCACCGTGCTGGCCGGCGATCGCCTCTGGGTTGTCGTTGAGCACAAGGACTACTCCACCTTGAAGTATCAGCTCGAGGTCGACTTCTCCGTCTGATACCCGTAGCTCAGCCCTGGCCGCGCTTCTTCTTGCGGCCGTGGTTGGGCTTGCTGCGCCGGCCCTGTCCTTGGCGCGTTGTTTTCTCGGTCGGCTCCTTGTGGCGCGCGCCGGTTGGCGATGCTTTGATCTTGCCCATCAGACCAGGCGAATCGCCAGGGCGCTGGCGTTGAACTGAACGGTATCGCCGCCGACCACATCAACAGAAGATGTGAGCTGACCTGAGGCCAGGAAGTTGCCGCCGGTCACTGCGTCCCAAACCCCGAAGTGCGTCACCGTGGCACTACCGGCAGCATTGGTGGTCATCTGCACCGGGTTGCTGTTAGTGATCTGAAAGCCACCAACAGGTGCCTCGCCAACCGTGCTGAAGGTCGAGGTCGTGATCGCAGTGCGGTTTGCGCTGCCGGTCACTGTGGCCTGCACATTGTTGTTAGTGCCAGCGGTGCCGGGATCACCGGAATGCAGGCTGACATAGACCGTGGTCAGCGCAGTAGGGAACGACGATCCCTTGATCCATACCAGAATTTTGTCGGCAAGATACTGGGAAAACGCCATGTCCTCTCTGGACCTTCCGTGGGCAGTAGAACGATTCTAGGCGGCGCGATTAGGGCCAGGTTCAGTAGCCGTAGCCGCCGCCGTAAGGTATCTCGCTGGTGAGCGTACCGGTGCTTGCGGATGTACCGGTTGCTGCGCCACTCAGCCGCCATGTTGCCTTCAGTCGACCGCTGGGCAGCATGGATCCACCGGCGGCGCCACGCATGATGGTCAATGTCAGCGCAGGCACTGCTGTACCTCCTGCTGTGCCGGTCGCTTCTTTGATGGCGTTGGGATTGACGAGCGTGCCAGTGCCGAGCAGTGTCCCCGTTGCAGGACCAGCGATCTTGATCAGCGGGATCCGTGCGGCCAGTGGAGCGCGCCCGAGTGCTGCGCCGTCGAGCAAGGCATAGCGCCCAACGCTGATTGTGATCGCGTAAGGGACGGACTGCCACTGGTTGCTTGAGACCGTGATGTAGTACAGCCCCGCCGGCAGTCCAAGCAGGCTTTCGTCGATTGACGTGTCGTAGCGATCGCCCTGATACCCGTAGCCGGCGGTATCGATCGGAACTGGATTGCGATCGGCATCAAGAATCCCGACGCTCACAAACCGATCGGTGAATGCACCGGTGCTGCGTTTGCGAACCTGGAGATCGACTCGCCGCGGCAGGACCACCTTGAAGTAGAGCGTGCTGGCGCCGGCCTGCGACCCGATCTGTCCACCGAGGTCAGCGATCAAGATGTCAGTGGTCCCCAGGTCCAGGGATTTCGTGATCGCGTTGTACTTGGTGTAGTAGGGCCTCAGGAACGAGGGCAGCGTTGAATCACTGCCGCCGTAACGACTACGCAGTTCCTCGTAAGCGGCAGTCTGCGTCAGTGCCATCAGACGTCATGCACGCGGCACTCTTCCGCGCCAGGGTTTTCTTCGCAGTAGAGCAGGAACTTGCGCCGCAGTCCAGAATCCAGCGGATCAGCGGGCGGACTCTTCGACGATTCGAGACTGCATGTGCCCTCGAGGGGCTTCGCTGCATTGCGGTCTTCCATATAATGTCCACCAAGATACGGCCATGCTAGAGAAAGCGGGCACTGCGGTATCTGGATGATGCAACCAGGCGCCGCCGCACGGTGATCAGGCGCACGGCGGTTCACTCACCAGCTCAGGGAAACGACAAAAACCCGAGCTCCTGGAATTAGATCCCCTGACGTCGTTCTTCTTCGGGGAGCCAAATTCGGCTGATTCACGCTAACGCCTGAGTGATGCAACGCGATGACGCGGCAGTTGCGGCCTCAGCTTGCGGGCGAAGTCATCAGCATTGCATCCACTGAAGCGAATGCAGCGATCGCGTCCGATTTGGTTGAACTGGTCAGGTGCATAACCGAGTCGCCGCAGCCAGCGACGGACCATCCGCGTATCGGCGTAGTTCCGCGCCCGGGTGCCGAATGGGATCTCGTAGCGGTTGTTGCGGATGCGCCCTTTGTCGCACCACAGCGAGACGATGCCGCGATGCCCCGCGATGTCCAGCAGGTCGTCGGAGATGGTGTACGTGTCGCGTGGGTAGAGCAGCTCGTAGACGCGATACAGCCCTTCGCCGTGACAGCGCAGCCGGCGATCGTCGTAGAACCCGTCGGTCTGGACTGTGTCGATCACCAGGTCGAGTGGACCGTCATGCAGCTTATGAAGTTGCCGACTCTGATGCAGCAGATAGGTCAGATCCGTCTCCCGCCGCGTGATCTCCAACCAGGGGCGCTTGCGTGAACCCAGCAGCCTGATCCTCCCGCGTCCCAAGCAGTAGCTCAGTGCGAGCGCTACGAATGGTGCTGACATCCCAGACCTCGTCAGTGAACAGATGCATGCGCGCTCGCGGCGCATAGGGAAGCAGGGCCTCGCGGATCTTGCGGGCCTGGGCCGGCTCGAAGTGCAGACGCGGACGGACGTGCGTCTCACTCAGCGAGGACTCTGCGCCGGTCAGGATCCCCAGCCACTGGCAGACCAGCAGAGCCTCGTCAAAGCCGTGCCCGACTCGCGCCAGGTCGACACTGCCGTCGTCTGCGGGCCTGGCCCCCTCTGCCCAGAGCCATGCCGCAGCCTGAGCGCCGAGCATGTCGAGCGCTGTCTGCGTGAGCTCGCGGTCGCCCCGCGGGTAGAGCAGGTTGTAGACCGGCCGCAACTTGGTCGTCGAAACCCGGAAGCGCAGAACAGATGTGCTGCGACCATTGGCGCGCGGCTTCGTTTTGTAGTGAACAATCTGCGCCTTCGTGGGGATGAATTGGCGGAATTCGGCCACTTTCTCCTCGAGAAACGCGGACTCCCGGATCCCCGCTGTCAGGGTCAGCTGGATATAACCCCCTCCAGGACAGCGATATGGGACAAGACTCCCATCCGCGAGGAGTAGCCCGAGCAGTCCGCGGACGTCTGTAGCGTCCAATTTTTCGCCCTACAAAACCTTACTATAGTCAGACACAGGAGGCAGTTCGCCTGCCTTCTCGCACCTCGACAATTTGGAGCGTTTCATCCCATGTGGATTGATAACGGCTTATTG
>Ga0099846_1000386_pt1 | contig 18376 bp, 16 predicted proteins | sample CB_VirMetaG_FD_78180 | JGI IMG/M metagenome (GOLD analysis project Ga0099846, IMG submission 78180) | Freshwater to marine saline gradient viral communities from Chesapeake Bay - CB_1504_1 Viral MetaG | ecosystem: Environmental > Aquatic > Marine > Coastal | place: USA: Chesapeake Bay... | reverse complement strand
CATAGATAGGGTTTGTCATAAATATTACAACTCCCTCTTTACTGATGTCTTGAACTCAGTAAATATAGGTGAATGTTTTGGGTTTTCCAAATCAAACAACTTCTTTACCGTCTTAAATATATCCAAGTTATCTTCTTGTGAACGAGATGATTCATACATTTCCCATCCTTTACCTTGCATTTTACCAGTTGCGCCTTTACGCTTAGAAGATTTTAACCAAAGAATACCATAACGATCAGGTGTTTTACCATAACATTCTTCATAACATTTTCCATAAACAGCAGCTTGTAAGTCATAAGTTGTCTGGAGGTGATTAGAAGTTTTGAAATCAATAATCCAAATTTCACCTTCAATTTCACAAACCATATCACAAGTACCTGCTACCTTAAGTTCGTCTGAAAATAAGTGTACTTCAGTTTCAATTAAGGTTGGTTTATATTCTTCCCACCATTCTACAAAACGTAAAAACATTTGCCATACGTCAGGGCTATATTGTGGGTTACCATATTTGTTTAAGAAATTTAATTCGGCTCCATTCAAATACTCTTCAATCATTTCATGGACTTGTGTTCCTTCTTCACCTGCTTTTTTAACAATATATTCAGATGAATAACCTACTTTCTTTAACCAGTCTTCAAAGAATTTACCTTTAGGATAATAACTTAAAACATAAGTTACTGATGGATAATAAGCTCCGTTACGCCTATAGTAACGTGAGTCTGGCATTGTGATTTGTTTAGCGTCTGCTGAAATTTCTAAAATTCTATCGTAGGATTTTTTAATGTTCTTTTTACTCATAAAAATAATTTTTTACCCATTAACTCAGATAATGTTAACGGATAAGTTTCTTGAATTAATTTAGTGAAGTTTTCAAAACCCATTTCACTTGGGTCTTTGTCTTTCATATCTACTAAATAAACTTCTTTTCCCTCGTTCATAAGGCGCTCGCAAAATGATAAAGCTTGTTTTTGGGCGTCTTTGTCAAGGGCTATATATATTTTATCTACAGAAGACTTTACAATCTTCTTCATTAAAGTTGTTTGAATATTTTTGCCTAACAGCGGAATAGCATTCCTTTTGATAGCTATGGCGTCAAATGGTCCTTCGCACAGTATAAACGGTATATTCCAGTTTATAAACAATTCAAATGGTATGATGTCCCTCGAAACAGCTGGATTCTTATATTTCATAGTAGAGTTTTTACTAAAGTTTCTAGCTGTGAAATAATTTAACTGCCCATTAGCATCATAAGAAGGAATAACAATCATTTTAGCATAAGGACCAGTTACACAATACCCTATATTATATTTTAGAATATCTTCTTCTGTTACGCCTCTAGACTTTAAATAAGCTAAAGCCTGTTTACCTTCAATATCTGAAATTTTTAGATTATTAAAGTGTTTAAATTCTTTAGGAAGTGTTAATTTATTAACTACTTCTTCCTTTCTATCAGGACCAACATACTTAACAATGGCTCTTAATTCAGCCATTTTATCAGGATGAGCTTCTACCGCTTTAAATAATTGATATACTTTTTTACCTTTTTTATCACAAACCCAACAATGCCAAGGATTTTCACCTTTTGAATTTTCCTTCATATTAACCTCTAATTTAGGTTTATGATGGTTACAAAAGGGGCAACGATAAGCATAGTTTCCACTTGCTGTTGACTTACCTGTTCCAAGCACACTGTTGACCAACGCCACTAAAGGTTGATTAAGCATAACCGTAATATAACAATTTATAATCGGGAGACCAAGTCTGAGGTAAAAAACTTACCTAATATATTATCATTGTAAGAATTATTCATTAAAACTTCATGAACACATTGGTAATGTACTTCATAATAAGTTAATTCTTTTTTAGACTTACAAAGTTTTAAAACTTTTCTTTCAAATTTATCTGGTCCTAATTCTTTAACATCAGCTAAAAGTTCTTTATTTGAACCCCAATAAGTTAACCAATTTGATTCCTTAGTAACTATTTTATGGGTTGGTTTTCTTCCTGGGCCAGTTTGTTCTGTTATTTCTTTTTTGGTTAACTTTGTTTTAGTGTTATTCCAAAATACTTTTTTTCCTATATAAAATCGTCCGTTTACTTTATTTTTAATTATGTAAACGAACCCGAACCAATCTTCTGGGTAGATTGGATCTGAAAAGATCCATTTGAGTGTCATTATCTATCTATATTAATGAGTATTGTTGTATCAGTAGTAGCGGAAGTTGGCAATGGTTGAGATAATTTACCTATTGCTAACAAGTTTTGAGCATCATCATATAAACCTACTGTTGTTACATATGGAGCAAAATAAGAGGAAGTGACAAATCCTTTTACTGTATCAGCTTGAACATATAATTGATAATTTGAATTAGTATTTACTGCTGATCCAGAATATATAGATCCTGAAAAAGGAACACTTCCTGTAATAATTGTTGGATTGTTAGTGTAATTAAATTCATTTTCTCTAATAGTACATTTATATTGACTTTCATATAAAGTAAATGAAGAAGAGAATGAACAAGTTACATTTGAGGATGTTATAAAATTATTAATAACAGCGGCATCACTAGTTCCATAAAGAGAAGAACCATATATTGCTGTTCCATAAACATCTCCTAAAGGTTGAGAATCACTAGTGATTATAGCTAATCCATGGCCATAAAATATATTACCACAAATTTGATTTGTAGTTTCATATATTAAATTTCCTTCACCATCATCAAATATAGACCCACTATCTGCTATCCATTTAAAAGATTTTGGTTGAATATATGTTCCAAATAATCCAACAGGGACAGATATAACTCCAATTATAGAATTAGAAGCAGTTGGGTAATAATGTTCAAATGTTAAAGTTGTTTGAGGATAATTCCAATATCTACCAGCTGATGAAGTTGTACCTACTAATCTATCTCCTAATTCATCATAACCAGGAACTAAACTTGCTGTGTTAACAGGAGCACCTAAACTAGCTGTATAATTTAAATAATTAGAATAATAAAGTTGTTTAATAGACTCATAAATTAATTCTTGGTCTTGAGTATAAACAACACCTGTTTGAGGATTAGATCCTGAAATAAAAGGATTAGATTGGATGTTTTTTCCTAAATATCTTTCTATCGCAACATTTGATCCAGTCAGTTCATTACCTTTAAAAGTAAACGATTTGTTTACTTCAAATGGAGTAATGATTATATCTGAGGATAAAAATTGTTTGAACGAGCCCATTCATTTTAGAAATCTAATTTAACCCTGATTAATGCTTCTTTTGTAAACGTTTTTGGTAATGGTCTTGAAAGTTTAGCTACCGCTAATAATTCGTTAGCATCATTATATAAACCTACTGTTGTAATATAAGTTGTAGGATTATTAATAAATGAACTATATAATACCTCACCAGTTGAACCTGATATAAAGCTTGGATTTTCTGAGTAGTTAAATTCTGAACTTCTTGGTCTTACAAATACAAAATCAGAAGAAATAGTTTCTTGAGAATTTAATTGGAAGTTTGCTGAAGCGCTAATAGCTTGATAGAATGATCTATTAGGAGAAACATTAGGAGCTGTTGAACCAGTAGCTATAGCTACTTCAGGTCCCCAACCATAAGAACCACTATAAGCTAAACCAATACCTCCACTAATAGGATAATCAGCTAAAGCCATAGGATTTAATAAAATAGTTCCAATATCAGGTAAGAACCAACCATATGATCCTGATTTAGCAGAGTAACCATCTGAAGTATTTCTTGTAGAAATGTTAGCTCTAGTACCATTTGATCCTGTAATTAATTGATATACTCTACCTGCTTCATTAAATAAAGTAGAAGAAACATAATTACTATTATCTGTTAATTGAATTGATCCTGAAGAACCTGTAAGAGTTAAAGTTAAAGAACCTAAAAATAATGATTCTTTATAGCAAGCTCTTTCTACAGGTAAAGCAAAAAATTCAGAACCTGTAACTCCACCAAATATAAAGTCTGTATTTTCATCTCCAACTACTAATATCTGGTATTGTCCATAAATGGTTGATGATGGTGAGGCCCCATCAACTAAATTATTATAGTTGGCACTACCACTACCTACTGAATTACCATAGGCTATAGCAAATTGAACAGCTGAGCCAGATAGTAAAGAGGATGTTTGGTAAACATTTGTATAAAAATCCCCGGAACTACCATTTTCTTGAACTGAGGAAGTATAAAATTCTGTTAATGTAGGAGTACCTGTAGTCCAACAAGTTGATGATATAGCGTCCGCGCTTATTACAAAATCATCTGCTTCTAATCTTTTAAATGACATGGTTTATATATTAAGATACTTTAGTTACAGAAATAGGAATAATTGAACGGGCTCCAGAATCTCTACCTTCAATAGTTAATGTTGCTTGTAAAGTATTTTGAGTTGAGAATAATGTGTTAACAGTAGTAGCTCTTAAATTTAAACTTGTACCAATAACTGTTTTAGAAACACTAGTACCTAAAGTTGTTGTTGTATTTAAATTAGTAGCGGTTGGTGTGTTAATACCTACACCTTCAAATGTTGAGAACAATCTAACATCAGAAATTGTGAATGTGTAACCTGAAGCTTCAAATGTATTACCACCTGTATAGTTTAATGTTTGAGGAGTAATTACTTGTGATTGACCTTGTTTCAAACCAACATTACTTGGAATAGCTAAGATAGGTATTCTAGCTGTACCACGAGGTAAAGTTGTTAATTTATATTTCATTATTTGGCTTGCCTGAGGGAAAGCTTCTAATAAAGGCATATTATCAATTGCTTCTCCATAAAATGCAGAGCCTGAAGGATGATTTGGATTGTAAAGAGTATAATCAATTTCATCATCAGCTAATGCGAATTGAGTAATTCTAAAAGAACCATTGTTTTGAGATAAAAGTTGACGTCCTACATCAGTTAAAATAGCGTCTACGGTTACTACTGAATTGTTTAAGTATCCCATTGTTGTGTAATTTTATTATAAATATATCTAGTTTTAATTTTTGTTATATAATTCCTGCATTTCTAGCTAAGTCTAATGGATTTAATTTAGGATCATAATTAGCAGGTATTAATAATCCTTCATTTAATCCAGAAATTTCTTGTCCTATTATAGCGTTTGTTTGAGAAGGTACTCTTCTAAATACTCTAAATCTTTGATAACTAGGATCAATAGTTCCTGATGTCACTTCATATGTTGAGCCGTTTATAAAAGGTACTACTTCTAAACTTGAAGTTGTAACAGGAACAGTACTTCCTGTATATATAGTTTTAATTTGGTATAAACCTAAAGCATCAAAAGTTGAGTCTAATGAAGATGAAGGAGATGAACCTGTATCTGCTATTCTAATAAAATCATACTTTTGAAGAGGAAATAAAGTATTTGATGGTAAAGTATATCCATCAGCATTTATTGTGTCTGTATTAGGATTATAAACATTTAAGAATCCAAAATCATAGTTACTTATTGATCCTGAAGTTGGGTCTTCAAATGTTAATAATGGTAATAACCATGGTTTAAAAATTGATCCTGTATCATCAAAAGTAGAAGTACTTTGGGAATGAAAAGAAGGAACATATACAGGAGATGAATTACTGCCTGACCAAAAAGCTCCAAAACTTCCTCCACTTCCTGTTTTAGCAAAAATAGTTTGATATCTAGCTCCTCCTTCTACAAGTGTAAAATTACTTATAGTATCTGTTGATGTAGTATTACTTCCACTAACAGGAATAATTTTAGGTTGGGTACCTGCTGGATATAGAGAAGAAATTATATACAAGAAATCATTTTCTTGTTGTGAATCATTATTTTGATTACTTAAACCATAAGCGTTTCCTTCTTTATCTATAATATAAGTTAAGTTTAAATTACTACCTGAAGGATATTCTGGTGCTGAAGAAGTTATGTTACTAAAGTAACAGAAATATTCAGCATAATTTTCAACATTAGATTCTTGTGAACCTGTATTATATAATGATCCTGATAAAGTATTTTTATCTATTGTTCCATCTCTAAGACCTTGATACAAATCAGTATTTCCTAAAACTTGAATTGAGTTTCTAAAAGGTAATTGAGCTGGATTTTTAAATACTGGTTTGCCAAAATCAGGAGCAATAGTTCTAGAACCAAAATATCTAGGTCCAGCATGTTTTAATGTTGTATAATCTGATTGAGGAATGGCAAAACGTGTAGCACTACCTGTTAATACACTTTGTTGGTTAATTGCTATATAAGGATTAGTTGAAAAATCTAAATCCATATAATATGGATTAGGTCTATTCACTAACACATTATTCACTAATGGTTCACAATCTCCACTAGTGTCATTTAATTGAGATTCATATAAAACTATATTTGTAACTTGAACACCTAAATCCCAGACATCTGTGTTAATATAAAAATATAAAGGTTGAAGAGGATTATTAATTTGAAGTTGAGATATAGAGACTGTATCTCCGGGATTAAATGTAGGACTTGTATAAAAAACAGTTCCAATATTATCTTTTAATTGGGCTTGAGCTGTACCTCCAATATCATCATCAGCATATGTGATCATGTCAAAACTTATATAATATGTTTTATCAACATTTATATTAAAATTTAATCTATTATTCTTTGTTTGGAGTCCAACTTGGGAATTAATAAAAGGACTGACAGGAATACCATCTACATTTCTAGTGTTATTACCAACAGAGGCTGTACTGTAAACTTCAACTATATTAACCATACAGTCACTTAAACTTCCATCAGATACTACAATATTAGATCCACTATATTGTCCATTAAAAAATTCATATTGATAAGAGGCTGTATAAGGTACAGAACCACTCATTGAATTATTATCACCATACCAACTTTGAGTTATAGGAACAATGTTAAAACCTGGTCCTAAAGATTGTGTTTGGCCTCCTAAATTGAATACTGATCCACCTGAACTACCAGTAACATAGTTAGTAAGAATAGAACTAGAGTAAGTTATATTTTGGGCTCCTAAAGGTGAGTTCCAAGAACTACCACTGTAAAAAGAAGTAGTAGTGTAAGTATCTAATTGAGGAACAGGATATTTATTTCTTTCTAAAATATGTTGTTTAATGATTACTCCTGAAGCTAGAGATGTTCTAGCAGGAATAAAATCTTTTAACATTTTAAATAAAGAATTATCAAAATAAGCTATTAAGTTAAGATAATCAGTCCAATTATAATTGGCTGTATACTTAGCGAAATGAGTATCTCTTAAAACATCTAAATCAGGATATGATTCAGCTGATGAAGATATTTGTCTTGGGTCACCTATTAAATTTCCTATATTAAAGTATCCAATTGAAGAATTTATATCTTCATTTATTTCATTTTGAGGTGATAAACCAATTTCAGCATAGTTTACATCTTCAGTATAACTTTGACTTATAGGATAGTTTTGTTGTGTTACAATGTCTGAAGATAAAACTGTATTTGGTGGTATGTTATTAAATGAAGAATCATAGAATGGAAGAACCAAATCCTGATTATATATCTTATTAGAAACATTATTTTGAATACCAACAGCAAATTGATCAAAGAAAATATATTCTCTATTAACAACAAAGCTTGAAGTATTTTCTAAATAAAAATCACTATCTGAAGTAAAAGATGAAGTAGTAACCCATGATCCTGTTACTTTAGGATGAATTGAAAGTGATGATGTATATAATTCACCTCCTAAAGATGCTCTAAATGCTAGGTAATCATCTTCTTCTATTGAATTAGGATTCATTACATAAGCATCAAATGCATTTTCGCCTAATGCTGTAGAGTAATATCTAATTTCTTGGAATGATCCTGAGAATGTTTTAGCATCCGGTCCAACAGAAGCGGTTCCAAAATATGAAAATTCAGAACCTCTCCAAGGAGTTGAAGTTGATGTTACAGAAGAACTAGCTTGATATCCTAATATATCTCCATCTGAGCCAGAATATATTTTATTTTTAGCGTATAAATCAAAAGTAGAGCTACCACTATTAACTAATACAGACCACCATCCTCCATCATAAAAAGGTAAATAAACACTAGCTGAGGTAGTAGTGTCACTTACATCAGGAATAAAATCTAATAAAGCATATTTGTTATAAGTGTCAGGAATTGAACCAGAATATGAACCTGATGTATATCCTGAACCTGTATATCTTAATATTAAGGCTACACCAGCTCCTGCTCCATCATCTGCACTCCATAAACTTTGAGAATAATATCCTTCATCAGTTGGAAGACCTGTTGTTTTAAATCTAAATTCAACAGCGCCAGGAGTGTTATTAGCACTATTCCAATCTCCATTTAATACAAAAGATGAAGATATAAAATAGGAACCACTAGTATAATAAGAATAGTTAAACTCATTTTGCCAACTATCCCAAGTATTAAAGTTTTTATCTTTACCTCCATATTCATATATCCTTAAAATAGTATCAGGAATACCAAATATGTTTAATAAAGTTTTTAAACCATTAACTGTACCCTTTGTTTTTAACAAATAAGGTAAAGCATGATAAATTTTCTTATATGTTAATTTATGATAATCACTAATAGTAGGAACATACTGATCATCAATAGAAGAAGTAACATAGTTAGTTACTAATTTACTTCCTGTAGGTAATAAAATACTACCACTTGGAGAATAACCTAATAATGAATTATATATGTTTTGGGTAGTGAAATTACTAGAATAAATTTTAATACCTAAAGATTCAATAACTTTAGCAGCCATATCTGAAGGTATACCAATATCTAAACCAGGATATGCTTCTAATTTGCTTGTAAATTCTTTAGTATATAACCATAATTGATCAAATAATTGACCAATCATATCTGTGTATAAGAAATAATTATTATTAGTTGAATCAGATCTTAAATATTCTGGAATTAACCAGTAAAGATAATTTTGGTTATTAGCATCATAATTTGAAGCTGTTATTGATTGAGTAGCATACCATTGTTCAGCTGTAGAACTATTTACATCATATAAAGTATAAGGTTGAGTACTATTGGTTTTAGGGAATGATTTTGAACCTGTTTGGTAATAAAGAAACTGTTCATAAGGATCAAAAGTAGATATCTCATTTTCTATTTGTTTTTCAAAAAGAATTTTATTAGCTACTACTGTAGAAGAACCAGAAGTTGAACCTGTAATTTGACTATATATAATATTTAAATCTGCTTGAGAGGCAGAAATATTAGTTAATTTAGTTATAAAATTATCTAATCTTTGTTTAGCTGAAGAGAAGTAAACAAAATTAGAATAATCAGTATAATTAACATTTAATGGGATTCCAATATTTGAACCTGAAATAAAATTTATTAATTGATTATAAGAACCAGATAAGTCAGTAGCTGTTATGTCTGTATAACTTTTGTAAGTTGAAGCTGGACTAATTTGATTTAATAATTCTAAATTAATGTTAGGAGGAGCAATATGAATTGATGTGTCTTCAAGGACAAAATCATCAAATTCAACTTCATAAGCTACTGATTCTCCGTTTTTTGTTAAAATATAAGCTGTATTTTTTACTCCAAATTCTTGAGGTAAAGGTTCATATAACTTAATTAATAAAGTATCAGTGTCTATAGCTGCGTTAACTGCTACAACGTATTTATTATCTCCAAAGTTTAAATAAAACTCATCAAACTCAGTTGAGTCTAAAAAGTCTGTTTGAAATTGTTCAAATGAAATTTGTAAACTAGCTTCAGAAATAAAGTTTGATTTTAATCTTAACTCAGTTCTATCTGAGGATATTTCAGAAATAAAATATTCATTATTTGGATCTGAATTTAATCTATAAGTTACAAAATTATAAATTGACTTTACTTTACCAAAATCTAAACCTACATTTTGTAAGTCTTGAATTGGATCTAAATTTACTGTTGATACTTGAGCTATATTAGGATTTGACTCAGCATCTAAAGTAGATCCTGTATTATTTGTTTCAGGGGTAGTAGAAGCTAAAGATGGATCTTCTACATTTGACCAATTGTTAAAAGTTAAGTCTTGATATATTAATTCATTATTAAGATCATAAACATAGTATTCTACAACATCCTGAGTGGGATTAAATAAACTTGTGATCTCAAAAGAATCAAATAAATTAGCATCCTCTGTACTTATATTTTGATAATTAAGAGTATTAGGATCTATTGGTCTAACTTTATTCATTATTTACTTAATTTTTGTTGAGCACTAGCTATACTTTGGCCTACACTAGTTAAATCTCCTTGTATTTGTTGGTTTTGTAAATCAGCATTTTCTTGTCTTAATTGATTAATTTCTTCAATTAAGGCTTCTACTGTTTCATTTGTTTGGGTTGAATTAATATATTGTCCGCTTGTTTTTACAAGGTACTCATGAGAGTTTGTTTCTCCAAATTTAGGTATATCATAGAATATATTATTATATTGGACAAAAAATTCATTTATATCAATAGATTGAGTTTGAGGAACTTCAGGAGTTACAGGTGTCAACTGAGTGAAGTCAGTACTAATGACATTATCAAAAGCACTTTTAGCATAAACTTGTCTTCTTAAATTGATTCTTTCCATTATCCATTAATTACTTTAAAATAATATCCTCCATCATAAACCATAGTATTTCCTCCTATTGTTGATTGAATTAATACTTGATAATATCTTTCTGGTTGGAGACCATTCATGTATAATGTAAAATAACTACCTGTGGTATCCGCGCTTAATTGAGTAAATTGAGTATCAAATTCTACAACATATTCATTAGTACTTAAGTCTTTTATAGCATAGTATGATGCTTCTGGTAAGTAATAATTTGTAGTGTACCATGAAGAAGTAGTCCAAACTCTAGGTGGATATTTTGGGGCAGCATTAACTCTAAAAATATTAACACTCTGACTATGGAAAGTACCTGGGTTTTCATTTAATGAAACTAAAGCAGGTAATGTGTCTAAAACTGCTATAGTTGAACTTGTACTCCATGTAAAATCTCTCCAACTAAATTGTAAAGCAGGAGGATATATAGTATTTGTATCAACTGAGAAATATTTTAATTCTGGTTGGTAATTTCTATCAAATACAAATTCAGGATTTTGTTTTACAATAAATCCATTAAAAACATCATTACTAATAGCTCCAGTATACCAAGCTCCTATTATATTAGTTACAGTAGCATTTAAGTCTTTATCTGTTGAATATGAAAATGTTTGAGAAGCAGATATTGGGTAAGCATCAGCATCCCATAAACTATTAGCAGAACCAGTATACCAAGTTCCACCACCAGCATATGGATTAGTGTCTCTATCTGTATTAGAACCTGTAAAAGAAGCTGTTACTCCTGTTGGAAAACCAGCAGTTGTCCAAGCTGTGCTACCAGAATAATTAACCCAATACCATGAAGCTCCATCTGTTGAAATAGGATCATCTAAATATTGACCTGTACCCATACTCCAATTTGTAGAAACATAATAAGCTTCTAATAATGTTCCTGTTGGATTAATATCAACACCTGTAGCTGTAGAAATAAAACATTGTAAATTAACTTCATAACTTGAAGTATCTTGTAATTGGGCTGAAGCAGATACTCCCATTTTGTTTTCCAATACATCCTCTATTTCAGTACTATCAAAAGTGACTAAAAATCTGCTTGATTGGGGACTAGGTTCATTTGTAGTAAAGGAAGTTTGGGTAGCTTCCATAATGGGATCTAACCCAGTATTCATATTAGGAAATAATGAATATAAGGTTGTATCTTTAGACGGGAAAATTTTATATACTGCCATTTTATAATGTTACTACTCTGCCTTTAATGTCTACTGTTGGATATTTAACTTCAAAAATCATTGGATCAAGTGAAGGATAAACTACATTGTTATAAGTAGCTGAGGTTATATCATAAGCATAATTGCTATACCCTTCAGCTGTATTTGTTTTGTTTACAATATTGATAGCTTGTACTGTCTGCACACCATCAATTTGGTCTAAATTCGTAAATAACTGTTTTAAAACAATAGGCTGATTAATTTGCCAGTTGTCTATGTTAAAATAATTTCTTAGGTAGTTAATACAGTTAGTTAAAACTTGATCATTATTATAATTTGGTAAAACAATAATATCAAATTCAACACCAATATTAATAACAAAAGCATCTTTTACTTCAACTGAATCATTAATGATTCTAAATGGTTGTAAATAAGTAATTATGTTTTGTTTTAAAGCGGGTGAAGCTGTTTTTAAAGTTCCATCATTGTTAGAACTTAAAACATACATATCAAGAGTTGAAGTAACACCAACTTGAGAAATATTTGTTGCTTTTTCTTTTACTGTGTATATTTTTGAAACACTACCATATTGAGGAGGCAAACTTAAAGCCCTAATATTATAATCATCTGATGTTACTGCTCGTAATTGGGTTTGGAAATTACCTAAAGCATTCTGTCTAATTTCTTCTAAAGAATCTCCACTACTACCTCCTGAGGCAGCTATTGGATTGTTTACTTGTAAAGAATCAAAAGATGTTTGAGCTACTGTATTATTAGCTATATTTGAGTTAATAAATCTAACAGCAGAAGTATTAATTGTTGTTAAATCTCCTACAGGAGCATTACTAGCAACTCCACCACCTGTTAAATATCTAATAGTTAAAGTAGTATTTGTTGGAGCAACACCATAAGTATTTGTAAACACAAAGTTAGTAGGTGAGTAAGCTGTTGTTAATTTATCTTGTTCAAAAGGTAAACCTAAACCTACATTATTTGGGTTAGGAACAATTACCTCATTTGTATCATTAGGATTACCCGCTCCAAACAATATTCTGAAATTTTCAGCGTCTAAGAAACGAGTAGCAAATCTATTTTGAACTTGTTTAATTTTTAATAGATTAGGTACATCTGAATTTCCTGAATAATTTGGGTCATTTGGGTTGGTATTTTCTAATGTATCAAAAATAGCATCTTGGGCCAAGTTATCTACTTCATACCATTGATTACCATCTGAATCTGTAATATCTAATATTCCTATAATATTTGTATCATTTATATCAACATAATTAAAAGGAACAGGAGAAGTAAAAGTAGCTGTTGTTGTTTTTATAGTAGAAGAAATAGCTTGTCTTGATTTCTTTAATAAATAAGATGTTGGAGATCCTCCACTTGTTTGATATACTAATACTTCAGTTGAATCTAATGAACTACTAAAACTAAAATCTACTTTATCCTTAGTTATAAAGGTTAAGTTAGAATTGGTTTTTGAGGTGATAATAGTATTAGATGGTACTAAAAGAGAATAACTAAAATCAGGAACTGTCACATTATTACTTCCGCTTGTAGTAGCAGGAACAGTTTGATAAAAATCAAGATTAACAGTAGCTGCTGATGTGACTTTAGGTTTGTAACCTAACATATAAGCTAAATCAAATATATTATCTGTTTGACGAGCGTATTGTATATAAGTTTCTTGAATTTGGTTATCTAAGTAAAATGACATTACATCCCCAACATAAGCAGCCATTTCCATAAACATCATTCCAGGTGAGGCTGGGGTGAAGTCATTATATGTGTTTGGGAAATAAGTTTTAGCATAAGTGACTAATTGGTCTCTTAATGTACTAAAGTCTCTGTTTAAATATTTTACATCTCTTTTAATTGCCATTTTATAATGTTATTTCTAAAGTATCATTTATACCAAAATTAGCTACTTGATAAGTTATAGTTATTGTTAATTCATTAAAGTCCTCATTTGGGACATAGTTTATATCTTGAACCTGTACAAATGGAAAAATATTTTTTAACTCATCATTAAGTATAAAAGAAATATTTTCTCTTGTAACATCATTTAATCCTTGGAAAACTATACTTTTTAATTTACTTCCAAAAAAAGGATTAAATACTCTTTCACCAGGGGTAGTGGAAAAAAAGTTTATTAAGTTATTTTTTATAGCTTCTCTAGTTAAGTAATTAGATTTAAATACAGCAGGTCCATTGAAGGGAATATCAACTCCAACAGCTTTTTGAGCTTGAGAATCTACTGGGAATCTATTTCTAACTATAATTGCCATTATTTATTCATCATTGCCATTATCTGGTCTAACCCTACATTACCTTCTGGTAAAGCTCCATTAATAGTATCTACAGGTTTATTCATTTGTATATCTCCTGCGTATGCTGAAGTAGCTGGTTTTCCTTGTTGCATTTCACCTATAATGCCTGAAAACATATCTCTGCGTTCTTGGGCAGTTAGTTGTTTAGGATTTTCAATATGAGGTTGAGCATAAGTGTCTTTTGATTCAGTTACAACTGATTTTGGGGCACGAACTGCTTCTAAGAGAATATCTTTTAATTCTTCTTGGATAGCTTCTCTAACAGCTTCTTTAATTAATTTTTTGAATTCTGTCGGTTTCATTAGTTATAAATATTAGTTTTAATTATTTTTTTACGGGTTTGGATTTAAAGGTGTAGGAAGAGCAAATGATGATTGTGTGTTTATATCTACAGCTACAGCTGTTCCTTCTATTACTCCTTTATTTCCTTTAAAAGAATTAATATTATCAATAAGGGATCTAATAGTATTTAATTTTTGTTTTAATTCAGGTATTATTTTATTTGCTGATTCTCTTTCTTGCTCTGAATAACGGAATTCTTCAACTTGCTGACCATCACGATACGCATAAAAACTATAATTAACTTCATTAAGTACTTCATTAGCAAAAGTATTAAATTGGCCTGTGACAGTACCAATATTAAGTGTAGAAATGACAGCAGGATAATTAGGAGGTGAAATAGGTAATTCTTTATTTAATGCTAAGAATTTCTTATATTCATCATCAACTTTACTTTGATTAGCAGCTATTCTAGTATCTAAAACACTTAATCTAACTTGGTCATTCTCAAGACCTGAATCTGGAAGTAAGTCTTGATCAATTGCTGGTGGTTGAGGAGTTGCTTGATAATCTCCAATTAAACCAGATTCATCAATTATCTTTTTTAAATCATTAACTAAAGTTTGAGTGTTAGTAGTAAATGAAAGTTCAGTTTCTAATACAGGAATACCATTACCATTATATGCTACTGCTTTTCTTTGGTTTAATTGTTCATTAAACTTAACCTCAACTATTTTTATTAAAAATCCTTTATAGACATTATCCTGGTTAGCTGTTGATTGTTCTTGTTGTTTAGATAAAGAAATAACTTCAGCATTTAATTCAGGGAGAGTAGAACTAGGAGAACATTTTTTAATAATAGCTATTACTTTATCTAATATATCTTTTACTTGTTTTAAATAAAAAGATACTAAACTTGTAGCTATAGTCACACTACCTACATTTGATATAATTTCAGGTAATCTAGGAGTACCATCATTTTTAAAAATTATTTTTTTATTAACATAATCAATTTTATCAATAGCTGAAACTAAGAAACCTGGGGCTAAAGGAGAAGCATCTGCTGCTGTTGTTAATCCAGGAATTAAGGCATTAAGAATAGTTGATGTAGTAGAAACAACTGTTACTCCTGTTGATACATCTTGCATTAATTTATTTATATCTTGAGTAATTGTAGCTGTTGAATTTATACTTTCTATTAAATTAGTTAATGGGGTTATAATAGAATCTATTATTTCTTGACTAGGACATACATCTGGAAGATTTTCTGAAGCTGTATCTATAGCTAATTGTACAGCGTAAGCTTTAGCCGCTGGTAAGGCAGCTTGAGCTAATTGTAAACCATTATCAGTTATAAGTTTACCAAATTTAGCTAAACCTTTTGGTTTTTGATCATCTGGTTGTGATGCTCTAACTGTTTTAGATAATGCTTTAATATCAATAACTCCTTCAGGTTTAGGTAAAGTTTTAGCTTCTCTAAGTTTTTTAGCTTGTTCCATAGCAGCTTTAGCAGCTTTTTGAGCTATAGCTTCTTTTGCTTTTTGTTTAGCTATTTGAAGGGCGATATCTTTATTTATTGGTAAAGCCATTATATTGTAAAGCTTTTAGTTGATAATGTTTTATTAGTTAATTCATTTTTTAATGAAGTTAAGTTTCTTGAAACAGCTCCTGCATTAGCAGCTAAAGTAGCAAAATTAGTACCAGCTGGTTGGGAGATTAGAGTTTGTAAAGTATCAGATAACGTTTGAATATTATCTATTACCTCATTTAATATTCCTATAGTTGTATTTCCTTTTAATAAAGCTTCTGTAGCATCTTTTCCTCCTAAAAGAGTATTTGAAGAAATAATAAAATCTTTAGTATCTATATTTACACTTTCAACAGCATTTAAATTTACAGACTTATTAGATGAAAGTAATATATGATCATTATTTGAGTTTAAGACTACTCTACCTGAATTAAGAATTAATTGGTTACCTGAATATTCTTTAGGGTTTGTAGGAGGGTAATAATAACTTTCATAAGAACTAGCCGCTGGAGTTAATGGGATTTTTTGGGTTGATCCCATATAGATAGAAGCAGGATCTTTATTAATATCTTCTAATATAGGTTTCCAAGCTTCTTTACCATCATTATGTTGTCCATTTCTTATAATTAAGATAGGATCGCCTTGATTACCTAGCAAAGTCTTATCAGACCATTGGTTACCTAAATAAGGCAATCCATTACTTCCAGTTACTGTGGAACCAAATCTAAAGGATTGACCCCATCTACCTTCAAAAATTACATCACCTTCAAAAGGTTGTAAATTTTTAATATCAGCTTGTTCTTCAAATGTTTCTCCTAAATCAATATCATTAACTCCATCTGTTACTTTTATTTTAGAACCTGCTTCAATTTGTTGTATTGATTTTTGTTCTGAGGGTGTTTTAGTTGTTGTATCTAAAGGATTAGGTAAGGCATTATTATGAACACTATTCCAAAGATTTATAGGAAGAAAGTAATAAAATTCTTGATCATTTAAGTTAATAAAACTTGGGTCTTGTAAATTAACTGATGGTAATGTTATTACATAAGCTATTTCATTAACAAGAGGAACTTGTCTGAAATTAGGAAATAAAGGTTTAGCAAATATATAATAATCTAAATTTTTAGATTTAGTATTTGGAGTTGGGGCAGTAATTGAATCAAATAGAATTCCATTTAAAGCAAAGTCTTCGCCATACTTAGCATATATTTCAGGGTAGTCTTTTTTTGTTTGTTCTAGATTAAGAAAAGTATATTTTACTCTTACAGGGGTAATTGTAAAAGTACCATTACGTTCAAGTCTTTGACTTTCTTGTACAATGGTTCTAAATAAACTATTACTAGCAAACATTATTTTTTCCCTTTAAGATCATTCATTGCTGCTAATAGTTGTTCTTTTTCCTCATCTGAGATAGTTAATGAACCATCTGGTGCTTGAGTGTTCATAGCTCGTTGAGCTAAAGCAGCCATTTTAATTAATAAGTCATCATTTTTAACACTAATCTCCATATATTCTTTAATTAAAGGAACTACTAAAGTAGCATCACCAATATCGGAAATAAGAGGTTTTAGCTCATTTATAAGAGCAGAGACTTGTTTATCCTTTTTCTGTTGGTTAGTATAAATTTCTTCTAAAATATCAGAAAATTTTTTCTTACCAAAGACTACGTTATCAAATTGTGACATAAATATACAATTAGTTTCTTATAAATATGAAACTTAAAAATTTGTATATCCGTGTTCTAAATAAAATATATAACCTTTTTTAAAGATGTCATAAAGTTGATTAGCTATTTTAGTTATTTTAGGTGTTTTAGCATCAACTTGTTCACGGATATAAATGTAAAGTGCTTTTTTATTAAATACATCTAAATATTCTCTTTTACGAAATAATTCTAAAATAGCATCAGCTATTTGAGCATCATATTCTTTTGGGAATAATTCAAAAATATGTTCAGTAACATAATCTGTAAAATCATCTATAAAAAGAGATAGTCTTTCATCTGAAGAAGAATCATCTATAGTGTAAGAATATGTTTCATCTTCTTCTAAAAGTTCTACAGGAGCAGTATCAATACGTTTTTTATAGTTCTTTTGATTTGAAAGTATTAAATAACGTTTAGCAATGGTTCCAAAATAAGAGTATGCTTTTGTACCTTTAGATTGATCATATAAATGAATTTTACTAAGTAGAAATGTAATTACTTCATGTTGTAGATGTTCAATTTCATCTACTTCTGTATAATAAAACTTAAATGTATGAATTATATTTTCTGTTAATTTAAAAAAAGCATAATGAATTTTATCATTATACAAACGACTTCTTGTTTCTGGGTCAGAAGTGTTATTATATAATACTATTGAGTCTTCTGTTTCTTGGGTAAAGTACTGTACTCCTTTTTTCTTTTTTACCATCACTAGTTCCATTACTTAATATCTTTGATTATAAAAGTATTCAATATTGTTTGAATAGTTTTAATTTGT
>Ga0099846_1000380_pt1 | contig 18462 bp, 17 predicted proteins | sample CB_VirMetaG_FD_78180 | JGI IMG/M metagenome (GOLD analysis project Ga0099846, IMG submission 78180) | Freshwater to marine saline gradient viral communities from Chesapeake Bay - CB_1504_1 Viral MetaG | ecosystem: Environmental > Aquatic > Marine > Coastal | place: USA: Chesapeake Bay... | reverse complement strand
TATTTAGCTAATGTAAAATCAGGAGCTTCAATTCTACCAGTTCTATAAACCCTAAATGAGTCGCTAGGTACATTTCTTGTATATCCAACATTTCCATCTCCAGTTGTAGTTCCATTACCTACAAGTAAGTGATATATGTTACCACCACTATCTGTTGGTCTTATATTAGAAGTTCCAAACAGAGCTAGGTTATCTCCACCAGTATTAGATAGAGCTGTTCCCCAAATCATACATCCACCACCAGAAGCAGTATTTGAAACACCACCAATCATTCCGTAGTTACCATTATTTGCATTAAAAGCACCTAAAGTTAATGTAGCGTAAGCGTTAGATGTGTTTCTGTAACCAGTCATTACTTGAAATGATGACCAAGCCGCATCAGTACTTTGGCATTCTTCTCCATTAATAAAACTAGAATAACCTTTGTTTTGGTTATTACTACCCATAGTTAAAGAAGATTCTCCCATGCTACCAGTTTCGGTAAGGAATATACCTAATCCATCAGATACAGATAAATCTAAAGCGTTTAATCCAATAGCCCCTTTGTTTAACCTATCATCATTTTTTGCTACATATCCGAATCCATTTCCTTCATCAACGAGTATAATTGCCGCATCTCCAGCGATTATATCAGACCAGTCAGATATTTGTGACTTTGTTATAGAAACTCCAGTAGATTTATCCCAAGCTGTGAAAACTGGGTCTGTTTCAATGTATGATAATAAGTAAGGTTTTAAGTCGCTAATCTGACTCTCTGTTATTGAGATTCCAGTTGACTTGTTCCAAGCTGTAAATATTGGGTCTGTTTCGATTCCGACACCACCATTACTTATTGTAAATGTTTTAGTAGCTGGGTTAAAACTAACTCCACTACCTTCTATTGTTATTATGTTTGCATCTGTTACAGATACGTCTGTCAATCCATCAGATATGAAAAAGTTATCCATACTTCCGCTAACAGCACTACTGCTAGTAGAACCATTTATAACGTAGTTATCAGCGAAGTGTATTCCAGACCATGTATTGGTTGCCGCTTGTAAGTCGCCAAAGTTAGCAACTAAGTCAGATTGATTTCTTATCGTTCCTTGTATATCTCCCCAGTTTACAGATATTGTAGGAATTCCACCACCTCCAACGTCAACACCACCAAATATTTGGTTAATTTCATCTTTAGTATAATGGTCGTCTTTTATATTGTAATAAACCCATCCAGAACCATTATGTCTTATAATGTTTTCTACTGCTGGGTCATCATCTTGTACGTCTATCAAATCTCTCAATCTACGAGCATTTAGCTTGTCAACCAAGTAGTTAAACTCAGTTGGAGATAAAGGCGTTGAGTTATCTTTAATAGGAATATTTATATAAGCCATATTATTATTTTAGTATTAATATAAAAAAAATGCCTGACCGATTCATTGTAGATTCAGTCAGGCTTTTTAGTTTATGAAAGTTATGCTGGAATCGGAATACAGCTTTGTCTAGGAACGTTTAAATCAGGATTTGCAACCAAATCTCCAATCCAGTCTCCTTCACCTAAAGATACTGGAACTACCTTACCGGTAACATTACCCCATTTATCTGTTAAGTCATAAGACAATTCACTTTCTTCTCCAGTGAACACTAGAGTAAAAGAGTTCTTTTCAGTTCTACCAGTACCAGTTTGACCTGAGCCACTTGTAGCTTTCATTCCGAACTTCGCACCTAATACATGATAAGTATCAGCCGCAGTTCTTACGAACAACAAAGATGTTACGTTTGGATTAAGAACACTATTGATTAGGTTTCTTTTCTCTTTAGTCATCTTTGGAAATTCGATTGTAAGTGTTGGTACACTTGTAACTAATCCAGTATCGTCAATTGTTTTGACTTCTGTAAATCCAGTTACACCATCTTTCTTGTTAAACTCAAGTTTAAATACCTCTCCAGCACCAAATGCTAGAGTAGCAACTTTACCGAAGTCTGGGTTTACACCTCCAACTCCTAACTCAAACTTATCATGAAATCCAATTACCGTGTCACATGCGTTAGCGATATGGATTTCTTTAATACCACCAGTAGGGATATCTGTACAGTCAAGACCGATACCTTCTAATTCTAATGTTGTTATACATCCCATATTATATCGCTTTTACGTTTGTTAATATATTGCTCCATGTTGAAGCGTTAACTAATCTAGAAAGGTTAGTTTCTTCCCCTACGAACTTAACGTTGTAAGAGTTCTTCTCAGTGCGTCCAGTACCAGACTGTCCGTTAACCTCAGAACCCATCATACCAAAATCTAAACCTAAAGCGTGATAACCTCCAGCTGATGTTTCGATAAACAATACAAGTTCTTGACCTGATTGAGTTAAGTTTTCAAGAGCGTTTCTCTTATTTAATGTCATCTTCGGAAACTCCAAAGATACTGTTGGAACTGCTGTTACAATTCCACTGTCGTCTACGGTCTTTTCGTCCGTAAAATTACTGAATCCATCCTTAGAGTTAAACTCTAAATCATGAACTTTGTCTGCGGCAATAGTTACTGCTGTTAACTCTCCATCAACCTCCGTAAAGGAAGTAAGGTCTGCTAACTTCATAACTAATGCTTTAACTATTCCACCAATCGGCACATCACTACAATCAAGAGTAACATCCGCATTGATTACTGATAAATCACAAGGCATATCTTATATTTTAATTACTAATTACTATTTCTTTGTTACTCACATATGAACCTTTTACTCCTAATCCAGTTACGATGTAACTTGTATTAATCCAAGGTTTGTCAACAATCTTAACTCTATTCAAATCCTCTGCGCTATCGAAAACAACTAAGCAGTTTTTACTAGTTGTACAGTACATTGAGTTTCCAGATAAAACCTTATCTGCAACAACTCTAATACCAGAAACACTAACACCATAATCAGATACTTTGTCTCCATAGTATTCAGCTAAAAGCTCGTAAGCCACTGGAGATACGTTAATTGAATAACCCTCGTAAGAGTGTTTATCATATACGTCATCTTTAATTGATTGTGGTAATCCAGCTATGAACTCTAAAACAGTAGTGTTTGCTGACGCTGGTGTTGTAATAGCTCCAGCTAATGTAACCTTTGTTACACCAACATCTAGACCAGCTTCGGTAAGCATGTCATTTGTTATTTTAGTTCTAACTTCGTCTCCAATTTTCTCAGATAAATAAGGAATTAAGTTGTATACAAATACTTCCTCTTCGTCTTGGAATTTATTAGCAAATGCTGAAAGCCATGTTCTTCGTAGGTCGCAATGTTCTACTGGGAATGAAAGATTGTAGTAACTGAGTTCAATTTCTTTTGCTAACCAATCAATATCAATTGCATCAACTACACAATCTGCATCTTTAAGCAAATTACCAGTTATGTCCAGACTATTGATGGTTGCCTTACCAGATACACCATCTATAACGGTTTTACTATAAAGCCATGAGAAGTTATCTCTCATGTACCTATGTATTGCCGAAGTTGTGTCTTGGTAAGCTAATGTTTGTATTGTTACAGCCATTCTACTTTATTAAATTAAAGGGGGCGGTTAAACCCCCTTATTATTATTAATCTACTTATTATGCAGCACCTTTGTACTCAACAATCAATTCTGATTTTTTATAACCAAATCCGATTGTGAACTGTCCCCACAAATAGTCAGAAGATAATTCTTCCATATATTTAGTTTGGATAGCTTTAACATCTGCGATGTCATCAACAACAGTTACGAAGTTGCTTAAAGGAGCTAAGATAACTCTGTTAGCATCTTGATTGATGTCTAACATGATTGGGATACCCATATATTTCAATGGTAATGCACCAGCTTCAATCTGAGCTCTCTCGTTGAAAGTCATGTTGTTTGTTAACGCAATATGAGCCGCTTGGTAAACCTCGTAAGGTAATACAAAAGCTAAAGCTTCATTTTGGTCTCTCATTACTCCATCAACATTAAAGTTAGATAAGTACATTTCGCGAGTCATCGCTTTGAAAACCAATTGTAACTGAGCCAATACTGTTGATGCGCTAATTAAAGCCGCAGTAGAACCAGCCGCTCCAGTTACTTTGTTAACGTTTGCGTCAGCAGTGATTTGAGTAGCTAACTCGTCATGAGCTAATTTACCAATGTGCTGAGAAGCCAATTTAGAGAAATAATCGAATACCCAATCTTTGAAATCAGAATCCATAGTCTCTGCATTGTTTTGACCTTGCTTCAACATTAATGAACGGTAAGAACGTTGTAAAGCTGTCTTACAGTTTTTGAAAGCCCATTTGTAATTCTTAGTTATAAATTCTTTCTCGTCGATAGATGCAACTGACTGTGGGTCAAATGTACATAAATCAGTTCCCCAAGTCAATGCCGCGGCAAAGATTGGAATTTGTTGTTTATCCTTTACACCATCGTAAACGGAATATTTACCGTGAACGCCAGCTTGTAGAATAGTTTGTGCGATAAACTCGCTAGGGGTTCTATTCCCGTAATCTAAAGTTGCAATAGTTACTGCCATTTTATTTTCTTTTTAAAATTTAATATTAGTTAAATTGTTTCATCCAGTTAGATAAAACTGCTCCACTCTTAGCAACCTCTGATGATAAGTTGGTGCTCACTTTACTTATGCCTTTAGCTTTTAATTTGCTAAATGCTTCCTTGTCTGCATTGAATTGTGTTTTCAAAAGCTCTAATTCAGCTTCTTTAGCTTCAATAGCCTCTCTAGCAGTCAATATTCCACTGATGGAATCTTTTACTTCTGAAAATTCAGTTAAAAGGTTTTGGATTGCTTCCATGGTACTGAACTCTAGGTTCTCAGCTTCTAAAACAACGCCATTTGTTGCTTTGTAAACTACTCTATCAACGGTAAATTCTCCAGTGTAAGCCACTGCTTTTCCATCTTCTGATTCAGTAACAAGATAAGCACCAACACTTAAATCTGAATTGAAGTGCAATTCTACTCCATTAACTTCAATGGAATTACTAAATACATCTTTAATGTTCATTTTTTCGATTTTAGTTTCTTCTTGTTTAAATAATAACTCGTTCTTCTCTACGATGGACGCGTCGAGCTCTACGCTAAATCCATTTAAACCACTTTCTTTAACTTGATTCCAAATTCTAACATCGTTTATCTTTACTTTCATAAACGCAGTGCCGATTGGTTCATCAATGCCAAAGTCTACTGACTTATCGTTCTCGGATTCTTTAATCCATAATTCTTTTATATCAACTCCATCATCCTCTACTGCAAACTTATGTTGCACTGTAAACAATCCAGCAGTTCCTTCTTTAATCATCTTACCAGTAAGAGTAGCAATAACATCTTTTGTGAAATTCACATAGAACTTATGCCCACCGATATTTCGATAGATTAATTTATCTGGAATCATAATAGCTCCAATCAATTCTTGCTTTTCATCACTAGAGAAAATAAACTGTGGTTTATCCTCGTTGAAATGAAGAAAAGGAGATTGGATTGCTGGTAGTGTTACAAGAGATGTTGCTTTGATACCGATATCATTTTTTTGTAATGTTATATCGTAAACATCTAATCCATTGTATTTCATAAATACTACTTTATATTAATATACTCCTTATATCGGCTAACCGATTAATTTGAATGTCATCTTAGCTTTTGCTTTACGTCCTTTCGACTCCATACCTCGCTCTATCAAATATGCTCTCCTATAAATAGGGTCTATTGAAGTACCAGATAATTCTAAAGGAAATGTTCCGTTCCATGTATTCGTTGGCGTGTAATTTTCGTCATTACAAGATTTGAGAACGTACCCTTTACTGTAAAGTACCTTTGCTAATATTCCATCATCTACCAGTCTGACTGGCGTTAGTATTAAGTTGGCTTCTGTTTGCAGATTGTAAACCACTTTAGCATAACCATAGGTTGCCTGATTTACTACTTCTGTATATTTAGCAACGGTAAAGCCAGCCTCAACTTTTCCCGTGTCTGAAAAAATCAAAGTATGTTGGTTCTCACGTCCGACGTATTTTGCAATGTCATTGTCAGGAAACATACTATTTGGGAAATCAACATGTATATCATTTACGTTTACAGCAGTGATTATTCCTACACCAAAACTGAAAGCGGCAATATCTCCTACATAAATCATTTCAGCAGTTAAGTCCTCAGCAAATACTGCTTGAACAGTATAACCACCAGCGCTAATATCAATGATATCTGTTGTATTCCCTTCCCAAACTGGAGAGTGATAAATATCTACTTTTTCTCCAGTTCTAAATCTACTATTTTTTATTAACTCCATTAAATTGCTAATTTATTAACTAATGTTATTTTACAAATCCCTCCATTTTTACTTGATAATGGATAATCATTTAGTCCTTTAAATTCCCATTCTTGACCTTTGAACTTAATTGTAGGAAAATCCTTTAATACTGATAAGTTACTTTCTGATACATATATATCGAACTCAGCATTTACAGAGCGGTCATCCATCTGTTGAAGAACTTCAACTAACCAAGCCCATTCAAATATATTGTCTCCAGTCTTATAATCATTATCTTCAAAACTAACTAAACTAAATCCATCGCTAGACATATTAACAGCCTTTGTTTTAATGACTGGATGAATATTATCGAAATGAAAAAATGTATTGTAAAATCCTAAATCTAGTTGAGGCTCTACATCTCCGTTAGCATCTAATGGAGGGTCTGATAATACAAAAGAATTAGAACAGTTTATATAAGGAAAATAAACAAATGATAAATCTGGCTTTATAAAACAAAAAGCTGGTTTCATTTGACTTGGCTCTACCTGAACTCTATCAGCAGTACCCCAATAATTGTTGTTTCCACGAAACCTTAATAAATCCTCACTTGATGAATCATAAACATCTTCAAACATCTTATTGCTAACAATTGAACTGTTAAATGTAAATGAATGAGATTCTCTTTTTGTTTCTGAAACTATCTTTTCCTTTAAAGCATTAAAATCATCTTCATAAAATGAAGGATTAGAATCTTTAACAGATAGTATACCTTTATCTCCGTATGTAAAGCTGGCAGACATTCCTTCATCTAATAATGAGTCTATATTAAGCACTATACCAGACTTTCTATTATCGTTTGTGTCTAAGTGTATACTTCCATCAGAAGTAGTGTATAACAATAGATTAAACCTCTCCATTATCATCTTTAGAACAGATAGTAAAGATATGTCTCCAGATTCCTTATATGACTCTCCCATAGATACAACTGAATTTGATATCCATGTTTTCTCTTGTGTCATCAAACCATAGCCAGCTGGTATTTCAGTTGCGTATGGAAAAGATAATGTAAATTCAGATGTTGGATTAAAGTTATCAAAAACATACCCTATTGTCAAGTAGTCATAAGCTAAATCGTCATGAGTTCCACTTATTACACCAGTTCTTTCAAATTGAATATAGCCTTCTTTAATAATCATTTGATATGTATATAATCCACCATATGTAACATCTGTTAGAGTATAGTCAACTATATATTCAACAACATCAGGCTTAGGAGTTACCATAAGGCATAGTCCCATTTCTGCATTTGCTTTTACATCTAATTCAACCGATGTATCATTAAGTGTTATCTCATAATTCATAGTCGCATAATAAGGGTCAATACCTACATAAGATGCAGTCCCTACAACTGGAGATTCATTTATATCGTAATCAATAGCTCTCTCATAATAATCAGAACCAAAGTCTCCAAGCGATGCGTAGCCAACACCAAATTGCTCTTCCATTCTAGATGCGTTAACTAATCTTACATCTAAATCTGGTGGAGATACAGTTTCAACAGAAACGACTCTAGTTGGAAAGTATCCATTAAAATCATTTAATTCCATATCTAAGTTAGGGTTGTATCCAGTGTGTAACCTACCTAGTTTCATTAATGGCTTTGATGCGCTTGGGTTTGGAGTTATTTTAACCTTCATTTTACCATCAACCTTTGAACAGTATTTTGTACTGTAAGGATGCGGTCTTAATGCTCCATCATTTACAAAATCACTTCTACTATCATAATGCAGTTTTAAAGCAGTATCAACCGATGATAAAGTCATGAAATCACTTAGATTTAATCTACTAGTTGAAATCATTGGAACTGGAACACCAGCAATCCTTTCAGTTATAGCATTGTACGCAACTTCTGGAGATGTATTACCTAAGTAGTCATTATAAATACCAGAGAATGATTGACTTGTATCAAATACATAATCACTCTTTGTCATCAACTTAGTTGGTAACATCAATCCTAATTCATTAGCCATTATTCCAGTGCCTAACTGTTCATCTATATTTAAGAAGTCTGAGTTAATTGTTAATCCAATGTAATTAAACATCTTATCAACTAGCTTATTTAAAACATATGTTGGTTGAAGTTGATTTAAGTTTCTCTTTGCGTCATAGGCAACTGTTGATTTTCTATTATTGAAATTATAATAAGAAAATAAATAAAACTTCTTAGCATCAGTCAAGCCTGATTGGTCTCCGAACATCCAAGTGTCTGTACTTATATTGAAAGTATTTCCACCCATTAAGTCTGACATCTTATGTATTGATAAGTCTTGTATAGCTTTAGATATCTTATCTATTATTGAAATCTCTATGTACGGTTCTAAAACATTAATTGTCTGCCCATCTGTTTGTGCTACAAATTCAAATGCTAAAGTACCATCTTCATATAACATTCTTCCATCTATGTCTTTCTGTAATGGATATGCTAAATCAAAAGGTATTGTACATAGGTTTCTGTTCCTGTTTGTAGTAGGTATCTTAAACTTATTACTGTACGGTATTTTTCTCCCTCCGATTGTTGAATAATCCTCGTACTGATGATTATATTTAATTTCAAAATCTTCAAAAGTATCTAAGGGGATATAAATCCCCCTAGCATTCTTTAGTGTTATTATCATATTAATACGACGTTTTTAATGTTAAAGCTTTTCTCTCTGTTTCTGATTTTGCTAAATCTTGGTCTGTAACGTATGCTCTTACTGGTTTTGATAATGCTTCGTAAAGCATACTCATATCTATTCCAGATGTGCTTTCTGCAACATAACCACCAGTAGCAAATGTCCGTTGGTTCTTCTTTGTCTTTCCGTTTATTCTTTCTAGTTCAGCGAAATGATTCTTAACAGCCTCTTTTCTAACTATATACTCTCCACCCTCCATCTCATAACCACCTTGCCCGTTAACGTTGAATTTAACGCCTCCTCTAGCATGTGAATTACCATGTACTAAACCACCCTCTGCATATTTCTGAGGCACGAACCTTCTTTTATTGATAGCTGAAACATTCATAGCGGTAGATGCGGCAATTGCGGCTGCACTTATTGCGGCAAAGATTGCGGCTTCAACTGGAGTATTCCTAGCAAACGCTAAAGCAATAGCTTGAGCTGTACTTGTCAATCCAGTAAAGATTGCATTCTCTTTGTCTCGTTTCTTTTGAGCGTCAAATAACTTTTTATTTATTTCATTCTCTTTATCAATCTTCCTCTTATTAGCTCTTTCTTCTGCGGCTAATACAGCCTCTTGAGTTGCTACACCAGATTCTAAAGCTCCTTGTCTTAACTCAGCCTCTTTATCAAATCTATTTTGAAGAATATCTAATTCAGCATCAGCTCTAGATTGCATTTGCTCCATCTGAATCTCTCCGAATTGTTGGTAGATTGAATATACTTCTTGCAAAGCATTCATTACGCCATCAAATAAGTCCATATTAGTGAACTCATCTTTTCCTTCGTTGTATCCTTTAAAAGCGTTTACTCCCTCAGCTTGAAGTTTTGTAATCTGTAACTTCAACTCTTGAATCTTTTTCTTAGCATCCTCAACATCTATCGAAGCACCTCCTATTATTACATTTCCGGCATTTGTTTCATCAGCCTTAACTACAAGAGCTTCCATCTCTGCGATATGAGCCCTTAGACCATCTTCTGAACCTTTATAGAATGTTTCTGTTAACTTATTGCGTTTATCGAGTAACTCTCGTCTCTTGCCTTCTGTATTAGTTTCCTTATCCTTATACTCTTTATCTATTTCAGCTATCTCTAACTTGTAGTTATAATATGCTTGAGTTTCTTTTTTCCACTTTTCAATCTTTAGCTCTATGTCTCTATTATTGTAAGTGTTTCTGTTAACTTCTCTATCAGCGTTACTCTTTACTTGTGCATCCTGAGTACTTGTTACATTATCATCAAAAGCTTTTTTACTGTCTGGATATTTTGCAATAAAGTTTGCTCTTATCTTTTCTTGCTCTATAAGATAATCTTCATATTGCTTATTTGATTTGTATTGATAGTCGTCCTCTAGTTTAAGAAGTTGATTATTAATCTTTGTTTTCTCAAATGGGTCATCCTCAGCAGAGTACTGTTTTGTTAACTTATCCTTCTCAACTCTATATGCTTGTTTATCAACCTCATTTAAGTTAAATCTAGCAATGTCTCCTCTCTTTTTTGGAGTAGATGTTTCTTTACATGTTATATTTAACTGAGCTAACCAAGTTTGCATAAACGGTTGCTCTTTAGCTAATCCACACATCTCTTCAATAAAAGCTAATCTAGCATCAGTTGCTTTCTTCATGGCTGTTATATCGGTAAACTGTCCAGAGTATTCTCCAGTAACAGCATCCTTAGTAACATTCTTGCCCATTCTAAATATCTGAGCATCAAAGTCTCTTAACTTTTCTTTTATTGCGTCAAACGCAGATGTTCCGCTTTGTCTGTCATAGTATTTATTAACAGCTTCTAAAGTTAAATCTCCTCTGTTGTCAAGTATATTATTTAACCTTTCTTTATATTTTTCGTAATCCTCATTATTTAAAGCTCCCTTTCCAGCACCAGCTCCAAAGCTACCCTCAAACAATGCTTTAGCTAATTCTTTATCATTTGATAATATAGCTTTCTTTATTTTGTCAGATACATCAGAAGTTATTTTAGCTCCAACAAACTCGCTAAAAGATTTTAAATTACCAGCCCAAGCCTCCTGAGCCGCTATTCTATTAGATTTCTTTTCTCCTTTTTCGTATTTCTCTATCGCTTTAAATACATCCCCTTCTTTAATACTATAAAGGTAATTCTTTAATATACCACCTTCTTTTTGTCTATCATTAAATTCCTTTTCGGTCATTAATCCAGCCTTAACCTTTTCAAAACCAGCAATAGCATCGTATGGTAATAAGAATAATCTAATTAATTCTTTTTCATCTAATCCTTCATTATCTTTCTTGAACTGTCTAAGGTCATCAAACACTTCTTGGTTAGCATTTAAGAAGTTTGATATAATGTTTTCAGAACCACTACTATTAAATATATTCATGGAGTTTATCTTCTCCATTATACCCATTGTTTTATTTAAATTGTATCTCCAATTTCTTAACGGGTCTGCATCATCTCCAGCAACTTCATTAGTTATGTTGTTCATGAATATATCCCACTGAGCAGAAAATGTAGACATCTGCTTAGCATTAGCCTCCATAGCTAATCCATATTTCTCAGACGATTCAGCAACCAAGTCATCAAACTCTGTTAAAGAGTCCTTCAATATAAATAATTGATTTGCCGCTCTTCTTCCAACTAGTTCAGCTACTTCATAAAATGATAATTGAGCATCATTTACTCTAACTAAAATATCCCTTAAAGTATCCCCTTCTCTTCCTAGCTTTGTAAATATATTTCTAAGTCCAGTACCAATCTTAGAAGCTGTAACACCTCTATCAGATAGTATTGCCATAGATGCTGTTAATTCATCAAATGATGTACCAGTCGAAGCCGCCGCCGCACCTACATATGAGAATGCTGTATTGAACTTTTCTAGGTCTAATGCAGAATCATTAAATGTTTGTACCATTCTATCTGCAATAGTCTGAGCGCTCTCTGCTGAGAACTCATAAGCATTAAGAACTTTACCGAATACTTTTGCAGTAGCATCTAAACTCTCTCCAGTAGCTCCAGCAACATTAGCTAGGTTTGGTAATATGTTTGTAACCTCTCCAGCCTCAAAACCAAGTTTAGCAAGTGAAGTTGCCGCGTCAACTATCTCTAATGTAGAAAACTTTGTAGCTCCAGCAACATCATATACAGCTCCAGTTACTTTTTGCATCTCTTTAGATGTGTATCCAGATTTTACAGCTAAATCAGTAAATGCTTTCTCAAATTCTATCGTCTTTGTTACAGCGAATGTAATAGCTTGTCTTACAGAGTTTAATACTGCAATTGCCGCTCCGTAAGAACCGATAGTTCCAAGCTTTCCACCGAAGTTATCGAATCCACTTGCTATTGTTTTCTTTTTAGACTCTTTATTCTCTAGAGCTCTTTTGTCAGATAAATACTTTTTATATCTTCTATATCTAGCCTGAATTTGTTTATTCCAAGATTTTATATCAGCTAACTCTTGTTTTCTTAATTCCGACCTTCCTTCTCTAGTAATTTGAACGTTTGTCTCTTTAGCTTTTGAGACAAGCATGTTTTTAATTCTAGTAGCAGAAGCTTCTGTTAGCTTTGTTTTTCTTTTTAAACTACTCTGATACTGCTGATTAGCTTTATTCAGAGCGGAAGTCAAGCTAGCGCCATCTAAATAATAATCCAGAGATATGTTAAATATCGCTTGTTCTTTTTTACTTGTCATTATTGCCTATTTTACGCATTACACTCTCTCTTATTTTACTTCTATATTTACCTCCCTCACTTGATACAATCTTCTTAAACTTTTCAGTTAGTTCTGGATTATTATATGGGTCATTCCAAGCTTTAAGTACTGCTGGCTTTGGTCTTATAGAAGCCGCCCAAGATATAGAGTTTGCGATTCTTTTTATCTTATTCTCTCTATTCTCGTTCATGTTCTTAACCTCATTATCTCCTACTCCAGCACCGTACTTTGCTTTCTTTTTAATATAAAGCCTTAGTGTTCCAGCTTTCTCTTTAAGTTTTAGCCACTTTATTAATTCAGTATGAGGTATAGCTCCAGCACTTCTTCCATTTGCTATGTAGTCTCCATATTCAAGATGTGTAGCTGATATATCAAAATCAATAAATAAATACCCTTTATTAGCATTTGAATCAAGTGTAATATCCACCTTAGCAACTATGCTGTCTCTCAAGTTGCCAGTGGCAAATCCTAATTGTCTATGATTTACTCTAACTCCTTTTCCTTCTCTTTTTCTTACACTTCTTTTTAATTGACCTCTTAACGCTTTCTTGTATGCGTTTTCTAAAAAGTTAGCATACTCTTTAATAAATTTACCATGACCCTTTACCATATCGGAAGCCATACCTTTAAATAAAGCACTACGAACCCTATTGTCTCTAAAATAATTTCCTCTTGCAGATGTTATCTTAGTGTTAGTTCCTTTATATATAACCTCCTTTACTGTCTCTACTGGATTACTGTTTCCTTTTCCACTCTCAGCTAGAATCTCAGCCATGGCTAAAGCTCTCGCATCTCTTAGAAATTGAGAATCATCATAAAATCCTTTGCTAGTTATTTCCATTTACTACACGCTATAAGAATCCATTATCTTCCAGTAAGATGGGTTCATCTTTATATTCAACTCTACATTTCCGCTAGCAGATGTGAATGAGTTGCTATCTGGATTTGATACTGTTGTAAAAGATATGTTGTTTAACTTTATTTCTCCATCCATTACATGACTAAGATAGTCCGAAAGAGCTGTAACACAAAACATATTATCTGTTTCAGACTGTATAATCTCGGCATCTGAATAAGCAACTTCGTCAGATATTACAAATCCGTAATTCAAAGACATATTATATTCTTGCCTATCTATATCCATTCCATCTAGAGATAATATAAAAACCCTTGGCTCTGAGTTATTTACCTCTTCTTCTATTCTTTCAGCATCTTTAAGATACTTAAAATCATTAATTAATGGGAACTTTGTACAGAACTCAGTAATTGATTCAACCAATTCTTTATGTGAACTTATCATATTGACCTTGCTTTTTGTTCTAGATTTTCTACTATTTGTAGGCTTCTTTTCTGAGCTAAAAATGGCATTACAACAAACATAGGTAGCTCAACAGCCCTATCTGTTTCGAATATACTTCCACCAGCAACAACTAGTATCAACTCATTCCAGAAGAACTTCTTTGTGTGAAATTCTCTAGCAGATTGACTTGAATCTATATGTGTTTCCTTATCCTCTTCATCATCATCATCATCATCATCGTATAGAGTGCCGTATATTACTCCATTATATGTTTTGTATAGATAAGTATTCCTAATCTCTAAAAACCTCGTAAAAGCCGCTAAAGTGCTTCCTATTGAATAGTTTAAAACTTCTTGAATATGCTTATCTTCTAACTCTTTATTTGAGTTGTCTAATTTATCTTCATTTATAGGTCTTAATATATACGGTAGTAACATTCTCGTTTTCTTTTCCGTATCAATATTAAATCCCAATATCTTCTCCATTACAATGAAGTGTCCAAATGATATTGTATTAAAATCTGTTACCTCCTTAAATGGATGACCATTATCCTCTAGTGATGATTTTAAATCCCTATAAGATAATATATCATCTATGCTTTCGGGTCTTGGGAGGTTTTTGTTTATTGCCTCCCAGTCTCCTCTATTATTAAGTGTTACTTTTTCCATTAATATACCTCGCTATATCCAGATGACATTTCTTCATTCATACACACTGCGGCTAATACTAAAGACATTACCATGTCATCATTGATGTTGTCAGAACCTTTATATTGCCACTTACCAGTAACCTTGTTTTGAACAGAAGAGAACGCATAAAGCTCTTTCTCTAATTGCTCATTGTAAGGTATGGCTATTGAGTATTCATCAAATAACTTAATTAAGATATCAACCATCTGAGCCTTATTGCCAGCAGAAGTCCTGATGTCCAGTAACTTAGTCATTCCATACTCGTATATAAGTTCTTCATAAAGAAGTTCCTTATTGTTAACCTCTAGATATGCGGCTACCAAATCTTGACCGTGCTTATTATAAAACTTAGCTATTCTTTCCTTAAATTCAGTATGACTATATTTTTCATTAGCCATATTAAATCTATCTATATCTACAACAACCTTATTTGAGTCTATACAAGTAAGAACAGTAAAGTCATTAACAACTCCAATATCAATACCTATAAACTTCTTAGGTGCTACCCTAACCTTATTAACTATCTCAACAGAAGTCTCGTAGTAGTCTTTATACCACTCGGTAGATTTTCTAGCCTCTGCAACTCCAACAAATAATGATTCGTCTGAAATAAATTCAGCCATAACCTCTCTATTAAATGAGTTTGCAGACATAGAAGAACGTAGCGCCTCGATAACTCTTTCGATATCTACGAAATCTTCTTGGTCTTTTAAATCTAAATATGTTGCTGATAATGAGTAAACTAAATCATGATTCTCCTCTTTTAAACCTTTCATGAATAAATCATAAAACCAGTTCTTACCATTTGGAGTGCTAAATATAGCTAACCTACCTTTTGTTCTAGTTAACATGGGTAGTAAAATCTCAGTGTATGTACTTTCTTTAATGAAAGCTCCCTCGTCAATATACATAAAGTGACAAGTGTCTCCACGAAGATTATCCTCAGCCTCAGCAGAAAGAAATGAAGCAACAGTACCGTTCCAAAACGTATACTCTTGCTCCTTATACCTTATCTTCTTAAATATCTTTTCTTTTAAGTCCTCATTACCGCTAAACAAGTTATCTATTGTTTGCATGTGTTTTGAAGCTAATGAATACGAAGGAACTATAAACCGAATCTTTTGATTCTTATTGTTTAATCCTCTTAAAATCATATCCATTAAAGCCCAGAATGACTTACCAGTTTGCCTACCATATTTCATTACTGTTATGAAAGGCTTTAGATTGTGAACTACGTGATTAGCCCACTGTTGAGGTTTACTAGGATTATATAATTTAATCTTTTGAACCTTATCCATCTATACTAATTCTAAAAATGTATCGAACTTAGCTAATGTTTTAACTAGGTTGTAATTTGTTTTGCATGCGTATCTAACATATAGTGTTCCATTAATACTCATGTCTCGCCTAGGAGAGCTTGCCAGTATTGATATACCTCTTTTCTCTAATAAGGGGAATAACTCTACTCTTGTAATTTCAAACATATTATCAGCTTCAACAGAGTCACTGCATTTTACTAGTATTTTCTTTCTAGTTTCAATACTTTCAACGATTGCTGTAATAACTCCTTCCTCGCTAACTAAACCTTTAGATTTGCCATAATCATCAGCTATTTTCATATTTTCTAAAGCTTTTTGTTCTAGCTCTAGATTAATTATTGGTTCATCAGCGGTTAACTCACTTAGTTTCTTTGGTTCATTTTCTACTTCAACAACTTCTTCATTTGAGATTGTTTCATAATCTACTTCTTGAACAATTGCTAACTCATTAAGGAATTCATCTTTACTTCTAGCTTTAATGTCTGGAAATAACTCTCTTAATTGCGATAATTTTAAATCTTTTAATACCATGTCTATTGTTTTTAAATGTTATTTAATAATTCTTTTCTTTTTGAACAACCACACCCGCCTTCTTTTTCTTTTCTAAAGTTGTTTATTATTCTGTCTGGTATAGTTAACTCTATTAACTGTTCCAGCTTATCTCCTAAGTTTATATTACTTGATGACATAAGGTTTCTTGTTTAAATTGATAATATCTTTACCAGTAAGGTGCTTATCGTCACATCCTTCTGTTGGTAGAACTTGCGTGTCTTGAGCATGAGCTTCTACCATCTTTTCTTGTAGGGCTAAATCCCATACATCCAGCATACAACTAGGTCTTGCCATAATTAATAGTTTCTTTTATATCGTTTATCTTTTAAATTGTATATGTGGTACTTTATTCCGAAGCCAGCGTTTGACCTCCAGACATCCACATCCTTTCTGTGAGTATAGTTGTATACAAATCCAGTACTTATATTTCTTGTTATATTATAGTACCAAGATACCTTTAATTCTATACTCTGAAATTTATAACCAAATCTATGTATGTTCCCAACGTTTACTGATGGTTCTAAGTGCGTATTTAGTATCTTAAAGCCATAGGCTAAGCCTACTGCATTTCTAGTGTATAAACCACCGCTTAATTCAGCTCTCTCGTGTTGTGCGTATACCTTTATATAGTCTCTTCCTATTGGGGATACTTCATAACCTACTTCTACAATCATATCTAAAGTAAAAGGAGTATTACCATAGTCATCTTCTGCTAGTGCCAGTTTTATGTCCTGAGATATTCCAACTGCTACATTGTTTTGGCAGTATATATTCACACTTAGCATAAATGCTATAAAGATAATTAATCTTCTCATACTTCTATAAATTTAGTTTCATCTTCTTTCTTTGTTAGGTCGATGACACCTATTAATCTTTGCTGTATGGTAGTCTTTTCACTCGTTGATGCTAAGTTACCTTTAATCATTTTATTAATCTCTGTTATTGCTCTAAGCACTCCTTGAGTGTCTTTATCCTCTCTAGCTTGATTCTTAATCCATATTAAGTCATCTAATATAGCGACTCTGTTTGCTTCTGGATGAATAGGAGCTTCTTCGATAAATTCCTTAAAACATTTAGCCAAATCACTCTTACCAGCTCTTAAAGTTGCATTAACTCTTTCTCTTTGTGTCTTAGTAAGTAATTTAAGTGACTTATCTAGACTATGCGTATCCTTAAAGTTCTGAATAAACAAAGTCTCGTAGCTATTAAGATTATACTTGTTATCATATAAAATTAAATCCTCCATGTTATATATTAATTGTTTATTATAATATACTCCTTATATTAGCACTTATAATTTTACTGCCCACCCTATTTACACCTGATATGCTCTCAGCCCTTATAGTATAAGGCTTTAGGAAGCCATGAAACATACGGTCGTCGGTAGTATAGCAACGTTCTTCTCGCGAGGGGTGTTTTTGAAGTGTATAAGAGAAGGACATCAACCAATGTTTGGGACTGTATTAAGTTTTTATCAACTTTAAGTAGTATCAACCTTTAGTATCAACCTCTAAAAAGGAATCTTAGGCTGTATAGTTTGTCTAAACAACTCAAAAAGCTATACAATGTGTATCTCTCCCCCAAATCTTAGCTAAAATATTTACCAGAAGTTCGCTTTACCATAGTTTTACACTGCAATATCGAGTGAAATAAGCTTTTAAAAGTACACTAAAACATTCAAAAAGTAATATAATTGTTAGTTTTTTTAGTATAAAAGCTTTAAATTTCCTATATAAATCCAAATAAAATAAAATAAATATACAGTATTGCATGCATTCTTACTCATTTAGCACTAATGTTCATCATAATATAGCGTTCATTGTCACTGAACAGTGTAATATATTGAACAAAAAGCTTATTTCACTCGATATTGCAGTGTAAAACTATGGTAAAGCGAACTTCTGGTAAATATTTTAGCTAAGATTTGGGGGAGAGATACACATTGTATAGCTTTTTGAGTT
>Ga0099846_1000376_pt1 | contig 18534 bp, 11 predicted proteins | sample CB_VirMetaG_FD_78180 | JGI IMG/M metagenome (GOLD analysis project Ga0099846, IMG submission 78180) | Freshwater to marine saline gradient viral communities from Chesapeake Bay - CB_1504_1 Viral MetaG | ecosystem: Environmental > Aquatic > Marine > Coastal | place: USA: Chesapeake Bay... | reverse complement strand
CACAGTCGCTCTGCGCGGAATCGCTTGGTCTGGTACGCAGTTCTGTGTAGTGGGCAGCGCCGGCACGATTCTTACCAGCTCAGACGGCATTACGTGGACCAGTCGAACTAGCGGCACCACAGTCACTCTGCTCGGAATCACATGGTCTGGCACCCAGTTCTGTGTAGTAGGCTTCGCCGACACCATCCTAACCAGTCCAGACGGTATTACGTGGACCAGTCGAACTAGCGGCACCACAGCCGATCTAACCGCAGTCACATGGTCTGGCACCCAGTTCTGTGTAGTGGGTGAGGACGGCACCATCCTGACAAGCTAACAAAGAACCCCATGCACACCAAACTCACCAACGGCAAAGCCGTGCGCTACTCCATCGCCCAACTGCGCCGCGATAACCCACAGGTGTCTTTTCCGCAAGACATCCCACCAGCCACCCTGGCCGAGTTCGGTGTGTACCCGCTGCAGCCAACTGAGCCGCCCGTTTACGACCCCTTGGTGCAGGACCTGGCAGCGGGCACGCCGGTTTTGCAGGCAGGCGAATGGGTACAGACCTGGATCATCACAGATACGACCGCAGAAGAGATCGCCCAGCGCCAAGCTGCGCAGGCGGAGCAGATCCGCCAGCAACGCGCTCAGGGGTATCGCGAAGAATCCGACTTTGTGTTTTTCAAGACTCAGCGCGGCGAGGCAACTCACCAAGAGTGGCTGGATAAGGTGGCCGAAATCAAAGCCCGCTTCCCGGCCTGACTATCACAATGCTTTAGGAAGCACCCATGATCGGCCAGTTCATTGCTCTTTTGTTTCTCGCGCGCGACCTCTCACACCGCGAGCACCTGCGCACCAAGAGCTACTCGCAGCACCAGGCGCTCGGCGAGTTCTACCCCGCGATCATCGATCTGGCAGACAGCCTTGCCGAGGCTTATCAGGGGCGCAACGGGATCATCGACATCCCGCTGCTTGAGAGCGAGTTTCCAGAGCCCATCGTCGAGTCCATGCAGGCGCAGCTCGCATGGATTGAGAAGAACCGCGACACCGCTGTTGGCAAGGACGAGCGCGCGATGCAGAACATCGTCGACGAGGTCGTCGGCCTGTACCTCTCCACCCTCTACAAGCTCAAGTTCTTGGGATAAAAGCATGACACCAGTGCAGCAAACAACTTTCGAGGCAACGATGGCCGCGGCTGGCACGAAGGCCACGTACGGCGGCGCCGGCACGTCCGTCCTCGGGTGGGCCTTTTCGTCCGAGTTTGGCGTCCTGTTCGGCATTGCGCTGGGCTTGGGTGGATTTATGGTGAACTGGTACTACCGGCACAAGGCCGACAAGCGCGAGCAGGTCGAGCATGAGCGCCGCATGAAGGGTCCGAAATGATGATCTGGCTGCTGTGGCCATACCTGTGGTGGCGGCTGTGAGGGGCGCAAGGATCTCGGTCGCAGCGTTGGGATTCAGCGCCGCATCTCTGATCGTCTTGGCCATCAGCGAGGGCTACACCGACCGGGCGATCATCCCGACCAAGGACGATGTGCCCACTGTCGGCTTTGGTACAACCACACGGCCAGATGGCAGCCCGGTGCGGATGGGTGACACGACCAACCCGGTGGATGCCCTGCAGCGCAAGGCGCGCGACATCGACAAGTTCGAAGGCGCCCTCAAGACCTGCGTCAAGGTGCCGCTGCACCAGGCCGAGTACGACCTCTACGTCGATCACGCCTACAACATCGGCAGCAGCGCGTTCTGCAGCTCCACCATCGTGCGTCGCCTAAATGCGCAGGACTATGCGGGCGCTTGTGAGGCCATTTTGATGTGGCGCAGAGTGGGTCGGCAGGACTGCTCCGTGCCTGGCAACCGCGTCTGCTGGGGTTTGTGGGAGCGCCGCCTGGCGGCCCACGCCAAGTGCCAGGCCGCCCAGTGAGGGCGCTGGGCACCATCCTGGCCCTGGCGCTGATCGCCTCACTGGCTGTGCACTGGCGCACCCACAGCAACCTGCAAGCCGAGCGCCTGGCGCACCAGACTACGCTATCTGATCACGCCATCGCCATATCTGCTGCGCAGTCCGAGCGCGCAGCCCAAGAAGCCAACCACCGCAAAATAGAAAAGGAGTTGCGCGATGCCCAAGAAGCCCACGCCAGAGAGACCGCCGCCCTTCATATCGACCTGGGCCGCGCTCGCGATCGTGCTCATCTGGAGTCTGTCCGCTTGCGGAACGCGGCCAACGCCGCTGCCGTCCGCGCCCGTGCGCAGTGTGCAGCTCCCACCGCTTCCGACCTACGCCAGGCAGCCGGAGACCCCATCGGAGTGCTTGCCGACGTGCTTGGACGGGCTGACAAGAGAGCGTCAATCCTGGCTGACCTTGCTGACCGAAGAGGAGTCGCCGGCCGCGCCTGCGAACGCGAATACAGCAACGCCCGGAAAATGAACCAGCCGTGACTGGACTTAGATATCACAATGCCTTAGAATTGTTTCGGGGTGGTACGCCCCGGACACGGCTCGCACAGGCGGGCCTTTTTTGTTTCAAGAAGAGGCCGTCCAATGGCAACCACCGTCCCAAGCAACCCGTTTGACACGCAGCCCAAGGCCGCCGCCGCGCCAGGCCTTGTTGGTGGTGCCATGGTCGGCAGCGCTCCACAGGGCGCAAACGCTGCGCCGTCTACTGCCGTGTCGGCCGCCCCCACCGCGGGCGCCTCCACCTACAGCCCGCAGACCCGAGAGGTTGACCGGTCCACCGAGACGGCCGCCGGCCAGGTCGAGTCGCTGCTGGCCAAGGACAACCCGCTCATGCAGCGCGCGCGCACGCTGGCCACCCAAGGGATGAACCGCCGCGGTCTGGTTAACAGTTCGATCAATCAAGGCGCGGGTGTTGCGGCCATGATCGACCGCGCCACCCCGCTTGCGCAGCAGGACGCACAGACGTACAGCAACCGGGCGCTGGCCAACCAGCAGACGATCAACGAGGCCGGCCAGTTCAACGCCAGCGAGGCCAATAAGTTCGGCCTGCAGCGGGGCGACCAAGCATTCACCGCTGGCGAGAACGCCATGCAACGGCAGTTCCAGACCGGTGAGCGCGTCGGCGGGCAGGCGTTCACATCTGAGCAAAATACAGCGACGCAGAACTTCCAGTCTGCGCAGGCCCAGTTGGACCGCGCCCAGCAGACCGCCTTGGCCGACAAGAGCATTGAGGCCCAGACCGCCCTGCAGGTTGCGCAGCAGAACTTCCAAGGTGCGCAGGCAAACCTGGATCGCGTGAATCAGAAGACGCTGCAGGAGAGCCAGCAGGTCTTCCAAGGTACGCAGGCCGGCTTGGACCGAACGCAGCAGGCGAGCCTGCAGCAGGCGCAGCAGGTCTTCCAGGGCACGCAGGCCGAACTCGATCGCGCCGCTCAGATCATGTTGGCGGACAAGAACATCACGGCCACTCAGGCGCTTGAGCGCTCGCGCCAGGAGTTCCAAGAAAGCCAGGCGTCTCTTGACAGAGATCAGCAGACGAACTTGCAGGGCCTTCAGCAAAACTTCACGGCGGCTCAGGCCAACCTGGAGCGTGCGCAGCAGGTCGCCTTGGCGGACAAGTCGATCACAGCTCAGCAGGCGCTTCAGCAGGCGCAGCAGGAGTTCCAGGGAAGCCAGGCAGACTTGGATCGTGGTCAGCAGCTTGACGTCCTGTCCAAGCAGCAGGACTTTCAAGGCAGCCAAGCGACCATCGACCGTGCGCAGCAACTGCTTATTGCAGACAAAAACATCACAGCTCAGCAGGCGCTTCAGCAGGCGCAGCAGGAGTTCCAAGGAAGCCAGTCCTCGCTGGATCGCACGCAGCAGACTGGCATCATCAATCGTCAGATTGAAGGCCAGCAGCAGTTGCAAGAATTTCAGCAGAATTTCTCTGCAGCACAGGCCAACCTCGAGCGGGCGCAGCAGGTCGCGTTGGCCGACAAGTCGATCACGGCGCAGCAGAACCTGCAGACCGCGCAGCAGCAGTTCCAGGGCGCTCAATCTGCACTGGATCGTGCCCAGCAGACCGACATCGCTGGCATGCAGATTGATGCTGCAACGGCGCAGCAGAAGTCGCAGCAGACGTTTACTTCCGAGCAAGCAACACTTGATCGCATTCAGCAGTCTCAACTGCAGGTCGGCCAGCAGGAGTTCAACGCCACCCAGACGCAGATTCAGAACGACTTCAACATGAAGATGCAGACGCTGCAGGAGTCTGGTCAGGACTTCCGCCAGGCTCGCGAGATCGCCACCCGAGAGGCGATGACGAAGCTCGAGCAGCAGGGAATCACCAACCGCTTCGACCAAGAGCTGGCGCTGAAGTCAGAGCAGTTCAACGTCGAGCAGTACAACGCCGAGCGCCGTCAACTGATTCAAAACGAAGCGGAACTGAACCGCCTTGGCATTCAGCTCAGCGCCCAGCGCGCCGACATCCCGACGGCGTTCGCTGCCAACATCAGCAACACCACGATGAATGGCGTGAATGCGGTCTACGCGCAGCCCATGGATGCGAATGGGAAGCCAACTGCTGCCGAGCGCGAGGCTCAAGTGCAGTCTCTGGTGAACTACGCCAACGCGCAGATCAGTTGGGGCGCGAAGTTCTACGGAGTACAAATCCCAGCGCTCAGTAGGGTAGGCGGGTCTTCTGGGGTTGTTTACGGAGCGCCGCCTCCACCGCCGCCTCCACCGCCGCCTCCACCGGCGACCAACATGCAGAGCTTCTTTGGGCCAAAGACAAAGAGCTTATTGGGGCTAAACGGGTAGTACGGATGATCTTCCGCAAGGCTGCGCCCTCAGACGTCGATGCCATCGTGGACATCGCGGTCGAGTCCGTCTCCATTGATCCACTGCCGGTAAAGGTCGACAGAGATGCGATGGCAGACACCGTGCGCGCCTGCCTCAACCCCGCGCACTTTGTGTGGGTGGCAGAGCAGGACGGCACCGTGGTGGCTTCGGTGGTCGCGTGCGTGCAGCAGGGGTTCTGGTTTCACAAGATGCAGTGCTCGGTGCTGCTGTATTACACCCGGGTGCCCGGTGCCGGGCTGCCACTCATTCGTGAGTTCGCGAGGTGGGTCAAGAGCAGGTCGGCCATCAAGCTGGCGGTCATTGAGTTGGAGCCTGGCGCAGATCCGCGTCTGGTCAATTTGTTCAAACGGCTGGGGTTTGCTCGCGAATCTCTCAGCCTTACCTACGTGAGAGGAATCGAATCATGAGCAAAGTCGTCAAGAAGATTGGCCGCGCAATCAGCAAGGTCGTCAAGGGCACGATCAAAGCAGTCACCAAGGTTGTGCAGGCGACGGTCGGTGCAGTGAAGAAGTTCTCCAAATCCAAGCTTGGCAAGGTCATCCTGATTGCTGCGGCCGTCTACTTCGGAGGCGCGGCGTTGATGGGGGCCATGGGTACGTCCGGCGCTGCTGCGGCCGGGGGATTGTCAGGACTCAGTGGCGCGGCGGCCAACGTGGGCGCGGCGTGGTCGAGCCTGGGCACGGCCGGCTCGGCGCTCATGGGAGGACAATTCGGTACCGCAGGCAGCGCGTTGGCCAGTGGCTTCACCGGCACCGCTGCCGCTGGCGGCAGCGCGCTGGCAGGTGCGGGCGCCACTTCGCTTGGTGGACTGTCCGCCACGACCGGCCCCGGCATGACCCTCGGCGCCAGCACGGGCGGCCCCGTCCTGACTGCAGGCGGCAGTCTCAGTGGACTGACGGCCACCCCGGGCGCCAAGGCCGTATTCAGTTCTGGCCTGTCTCCATCGCTCAACTACGCAGGCGCGGCCGGCGCTGCCGGTGGGGCCGGTGCAGCGGCAGCCCCAGGCTTGGTCGGCTCGATCATGTCCAGCCCCTACACCGCACCGGCGCTGATCTCTGGCACCACGCAGATTCTTGGAGGTGCGCTCCAAGGCGCAGGCGCGCAGAAGAATCAGAAAGACGAGCGAGCCTACAGCGAGCAGCAGCGTGCTGAGCAGGATGCTCGCTACAAGGCCAGCGTCGATGAGTTCTCAGCCAGGGCTCGCGCTGGCGCAACCACCCCACAGGCGACGAGCTACGAAACGGCAGCCTACGACCCTGCCGCTGAGGCCCGCGCCATTGGCGAGCGAAGCCGCGCCGAGTTCAATGCACGCTATGGCAACGGTCTTGCGCAGGTGGGAATGATCGGCCGCAGCATGGCTCCAAACCCAATGATCAACAACAACTTCCCGCTCTACAACCCCGCCTCTTACGGCTGAAAGGACACACACCATGGCCGGCTTGATTCAACAACAGATGGGTGCAGGCGCCCCAGCGCCACAGCCGCAAGTTCAGCCCGGCATGGGTCAGGCGCCGATGCCCGATGAGCAGATGGCAATGGGCGAGATGGAAGAGGGCGAAGGTCCAGACCCCGACACCGACCCCGGCTTCCAGCAGGCGATGCAGTTCTCCATGGAGGCGCTCTACGGCAAGGAGGCTGCCAAGAACGTGGCCAAGGGCCTGAAGGCCGGCGGCAACCCGGTGGACGCGCTGGCCAACACGGCATACGAGATCGTCTCGATCGTGGACGAGCGCACCGATGGCGCGATCCCTGACGAGCTGCTGGTGCTGTTCGCCTCCAACATCCTCGAGGAAGTCGCTGAGATCGGCGAGGCGGCCGGCATGCAGTACCAGCCCGCCGACGTGGCGATGGCGCTCAAGCAGATGATCCTGCGGTTCCTGGGTGAGCAGGGCTTGGACACCACGCAACTGCAGCAGGCGATGGACCAAGTCAACCCGGAGGAGTTCAACCGCCTGGCGGCGGAGGACCAAGAGGTGCCGGCATGAGCGGGCTCATCTTCGCTGGCATCGGCAAAGGAATCTCCGACGCTGGTCAGACGTTTGCTGGCTACATGGCCAAGGACATCGAGGCCAAGCAACTGGCCGACCGTGAGGCGCTGCGTGAGGAGCGGCTGCTCGCCCGCCAAGAGGCTCTAGACCAGCTCAAGGCTGACCGTGAGGAAACCAAGCTGCGCAAAGACGCCGAAATCTACTCTCAAGCAGAAGCCAACGCCCAACAGATTGGCGATCAGCGTCGCTTTGATAAGTTCAAGGCAGACCTCGGTCAGACCGACATGCCCGAAGCTGATCTGAAAAAGGTGTTTGACGAGCAGTACAACCAACGCAATACGGGCTCATTTGAAGGATCCGACAGATACGTTGAGAGGTACAGCAAGCAGAAGGAAGACGTGCTCAACCAGATTCGCAGTCTGGGTGGTTCAAGCGCAGCCATCAAAGAGGGCCGAGAGTCGTACAAGGCGACAGTTGATGCCGAGGCCCGCTTCGATAAGGAAGCCGCAGATCGCAGGCGTGAGGATTACAGAGACCGTCAGCTTCAGCAGATGGGCCTGTACCAGACCGGCATGGTGACTGCGGCAATGCGTCGTGCCGATGCTTCCATGGTTGGTGCAGAGCGCCCCCGTGTCGGCAGTGACAACTCCGACAGAGACATCACCGCCGCAGAGAATGCACTGTCCCTCGCGCGCGCCAGAATTGAGAAGAGCTACCGCGATCCAACAATGCAGGAAAAGATGGACCCCGTTGCGCTTGAGGCGTACACGGAGAAGCGCAACACATTCATCAATAACCACCCTGACGTCAAGCGCCAGAGTGACCGGGTGGCACGATTGAATTCTGGTGTTTCAGACACCGAGCCAAAGCCTCGGCCGACCTCGAGGCCGGGCGAGAATAAGCCCAGCCCCACAAGCACCCCCACGAAGAACTACAGCAACCTCTGGAAGTAAAACATGGCAATGAAATGGTCTGACGTAGCGGCGAACCCCGCATTCCAGGCCCTCTCCTTTGACGAACAAGAAGAGGCGCGCACCCAGTACTTCAATGAGGTGGTCGCGCCTCAGGTGCCAAGGGAGGAAGTCGACGCCGTGCGCGGCGATTTCTTCGCCGACACCCAGACATCGCTGACAGCACCGACCGACACCGGCGATGAGACCGCGCGCTTGGCAGCGCGCTACAAGGCTCCTGAGACAAGCGGGTTGCTACCCATCTCCCCGGGGATCCTGCGCCAGCGAGATGAGGATGAGCGGCGGCGCGCAGAACGACGCAATGCCGCGCCAGTCCCAGAGAAGATTGGCTCTGTCTTAGAAGACCCGATCGCCGTTGCACAAGCGCAAGAGCGACTGCGCCAAGAAGGCAAGATCGACCCCCTTCTCAACCCCAAGTTTGTTGATGAACTGCGCAACGAGCTTGGCACGTTGCCGGTTGAAAGCCGGATGGTTGCACTGCGCCAGTACGCAGAGAACGAGCCGTCAGTGTATGGCCGGGCCGCGAAGGTCATCCTGGCGCAGGAAGAGGCGGTCAACAGAAAGATCACCGATGAGAACCGCGCCCAGGCCAAAGGTTTGGTCAACGCACCTCGAGTGCCGGCCCCCATCGGGTTTGGCCCCAGCGCCAACCGGCCTGCGTTCGTTGACGCAACTCCCAACTTCATGGAGAAGTTCGACGGATTGACGGCGAAAGACAAGGGCAAGATTGAAGAGATGGCGCGTACCTTGGCCGTCACGCAGGAAGACAGTCGCCGCTTGGATTCGGAGACAAACAAGCAGGCGGTGCAGCAAGTACAGATCGATCGCTTTGTGCAAGAGAACCCGACGCTTGGATGGGTCTACGACAAGTACGCTGCAGAAACGCTGAAGGGCGTGGGCAATGGCCTGAAGGCCGTGACGGATGTGTTCGGGGTTGGGAACCAGGCATCTACCGCGATGCAGTCGGTCATCGACGGAATCACGCAGCGCCAAAGCTCGCAGCAGAAGGCCGCCGAAAAAGAGCGCGGCGAGATCATGGAGGAGTATTCCAGCGGCGGAATCATTGACCAGCTAAAGGGCGCGGCCAAAGCGTTTGCCGTTGACCCCGCAGGCCTGATGTTTAACACGCTCGGCATCATGGGTCCGATGCTAGTCGGCGGAAGTTTGCTGGCTGGCACAAAGGCCATCCAGGCGCTTGGCGCAAGAGGTGCAGCATTGCTTGGCAAGGCCGGCAGCGCCACTGCGGCCGCGACGGCGGGCACCGCTGTCACCGGTGCTGTCATGGGCGCCGGCTTCGGCAAGAGCGCAATCTATGACGCCGTGCTCCAACTGGCCCAGGCAGAGGGATATGCGGATGCTGATGCAAAACGCATAGCAGTGAAGGCCCAGTCCTACACCCAAAACCCTGACATTATTGCCTTGGTCTCCATCGCCACGGCACTTGGCGCTGGCACCGGTGTTGAGCCGATGCTGCTCAACATGTTCGGCCGACAGGCAGCGGCTGATCTGGTGAAGAAGGGCGTTATCAAGACCGTAGCAGGTTCGCTTGCCAAGGAAATGCCGCTTGAAGCCTTTCAGGGCGGCTCCGAAAAATTTGCCGCAAACGTCGGTGCCAACCGGGCTGGCTTTGATGTTAGCCCCATGCGCGGAGTGTGGCTAAACGCCGGCCTTGAGGCGCTGGCCGCCGGCACTCTAGCTGGCCCAACCGGCTTGATCGCTTCAGGCGGACGGCTGCGTGACGAGACGAAGCAGCAGGCTGCTGCACGCACGTTGGCCGACGCGCTGAGGCAGACTGAGGCCACGCCAGGCTATGGTGCAGACCCCGGGGTCCGCGCCAGTCTTGACCCCAACAGCTACGACCGGTCGCTGATCAGCCCTACGCAGACCGCCCGCGGCATGGCTGATGTCGGCCCCTCGGCACCCGTCAACTTCACCCCCAACGGTGCGCCCACCCAACAGGCCGGGCTTGTCGACATCGTTGTACCCAACGCACCGGAGGCACCCAATGTCAGCGCACCTGGCTCAACTGGAGGACAAGCTGATCTTCGCGGTCCAGCAGGGGGCGATCAGTTTGTCGGAGGCCTGGACGTTTCAGGACTTGATGCTGCTGGCACCGGAGTACTCGGTGGTGGAAATGCCGGACTGCCTGCAGGCGATGCTCGGACGGATGTACCTGCTCGAGGTGCCACCGGGCAACCTGCTCCCGGCATAGCCCTGCCGCGCGTCGCCGCGCGCGCGACCGACCAGGATCTGCTGGCTCGCACCGAGGCGGCTATTGCTGCCCCGGAGAATAACAATGCTGTAGTCGAACCTGTCGAGCAGTGGTTCGGCCGCAAGGGCGATGGCTATGCCACCCAGGCCGATGCGGCGCAGGCGGTTGGCGGGCGCCAGCGCATGTTCCCAACGCTGGACTGGAAGGTCGAAGAGATGCCCAGCGGCAAGTTCCGCCTGGCGGGGTATGAAAACAATGTCCAAGTACCAGCAGAAACGAGTGCCGATGCCCCTGCCGCCCGAGGACTTTCCGCAGCCGGAGCCACCGCTCCAGCCGTGGAAGCCGCTGGGGTAGGCCCCGCGCCTGCCACAGCGATTACGCAGCCTGCTCCCGCCTTGGGCACCACGACGCAAGCTGCGCCATCGAACGCTGGTCAAGCGCGCCAATCGGTTGTGCAGTTCACGACCGAAATCACAGGCAACGACGCTCGTTTACTGGTCGCTGGGAAAACCGAGAAGCCTGGCGGCACTGACCCAGTGCGCCAGATTTCGGCTGCAGAAGGCAACGGTAGAACATTTAGAGTCGGCAGCATTCCGTTGGAAATGTTCGCACCTAATGAAGATGGCGATCGCTACGATGGCACCGTGGATATTGCGCGCGCCCGCGACTACGCATCACGCCCAGCAGAAACCGCGCCTCCTGTCATTGCAACAATCAGTCCGCGCACCGGGTTGCTGAGCATTATCGACGGCGGAAATCGAATCAGCGCGGCGCGCCTGCGAGGCGACACGGCAATCAGCACGATAGTGTCTTTGAAGCCTCAAGCAGAGCAGGATGTGGATGTTCCAGCGGCGCTGCCTATCACCGCCCCAAGCGGCCAGCCCTTCAGCACCCAGAAGACCGCCGCCGTCTTTGCGCAGCAGAACGGCATCACCGGATACAGCACCGTTAAGATGGGCGCTGGCTGGGCCATCAAACCAGCGGAGACGACCCGTGGAAATCAATCACCTGCCATCGGTGGAGCAGCAGGCCAAGGACTGGCTGGCGGCCTACAACTTGGAGATGCAGCGCAGGCAGGAGTACCTGCAGTTGCAGGAGCAGCAGCCCCCGGAGCTGCGGGTGACGCACGTCAGTTGGCGCTTGTACAGCCCCAGTCTGGACAGCCTCTCGCCGCAGGTGCAAGCGAAGGTGAAAGAGCTGCAGTCGTAGGCGGCCCGCTCTTCGCGAGCAAGGTCAAGTCGGCCCCGATCTCGATCATCCGACTTGCGCAGAACAGCACGAAGCGCCAGAGCGGCGTCGAGTTCGTGCCGGTCTCCGGTGGCCAACTGAACGAGCAACAGCGCGCCGCGTCTCTGATGGCCACCCTGAACGGCCAGACGGTGACGTTCATTGAGCAGACGGCTGGTGATGAGCGCGCCATGCCCAACGGCCTGGCAGTCGCCGGCAAGCACGTCATGATCGACGTGAAGTCTGAGGACGCACCGCTGGCTGTGGCCATGCATGAGGTGGTCCACAACATGCCGGACCGCATCCGCAAGCCGCTTGAGGCGGCGCTGCGCAAGCTGTTCAAGTCCGGCATGGAGGGCGAGTTCAAGACCGAGTTCAACTACGACGACGCAAGCCTGGACCGCGAGATCCCGGCCATGATCACGCAGGCCGTGACCAAGCGCAAAGACTTCTGGAACGAGCTGCGCCAGGAGATGGGCAACAAGGACTTCAGCGCTGTGGCTGAGCTGATCATCAAGCGCCTGGACAACTGGGTCCGCGGCGTGCGCAGCGAGTATGGCGACAGCTTCATCGACAAGTACGTGACCGACGTTGCGCAGGCTCGCAGCCTGATCGCCAAGGCCTACGCACAGTCAATGCAAGAGCAGGGCCTGACGCCCGATACAGCGGTGGCGGGTGACGTCTCGAGCAGCCGGCGCGTCAAGACCGAGAAGCCCATCGAGATGGCACGCAGCAACAAAGCGCGCGCTGAAAAGACCGACATCGCAAAGAATGCAGAGATCGTCAACCCAGGCTTCAACGAACAATCGAAAGAGCTGAAGGAGACCCTGGAAAAAGCCGGAGCAGATGTTGTCGACGTTCTCCAGATCGACCAGTTAATCGACAGCAAGGACATCCGCACCATCACGTTGCAGGACATGTTGGGCATGTCGATCTTCCCGACGATCGCCGACCGCACGGCCGCCGCCGCGCTCTACACGGGTATCGACGCCTCTGGACTGGACTTGGCTGTGCCTCTTCTGGGCGGCCCGTTCTTCCCGCTGCGCAAGAGCAATGCGCAGGCTGGCGTGGTGTGGGCAAACCGCGGCGATGGCGTCATCTCGCAGAAGGCCGCCAAGCTCAAGGAGGGGGCCAACTACATGCTGGTGCTGATGGGCGATGCAGACATGCACAAGTCCAACAGCACGGTCGCCGCAGCGTTTATGGGAACGCTCGACGCATGGGCGCGCGACGGGCGAATCAGCGCCGAAAACGTCGACGCACTGGGTGACCTGGTTCGCGGCATCGGCGCCAAGGCGGTGGCCGACGCACAGGTGCGATTGGATGCCGCCGATCAAGCCGTTGCGGCGGCAAAAGGCAAGGCTGCAATTGACAAGGCGAAAAAGGAGCGCAGTCAGGCGCAGAAGGCCGTCACAACCAGTGGCTACGTCGCTGGCTTTCCGGGCTTCGACGACTCGCAATTGATGCACGCCTACATGGACGGCATCTCTTTTGACGCACGCAAGCGAGTGCTCGAGATCATGGCGTCCAAGGCAGCGCTCGACCTGAGCGCACCACCGATGCAGAAGATCCTGGACGCTACGCGCGAGCCGAGCCTGGCAGGCCACCGGTGGGGCGACGGGGTTCTGCTGGTGGAGGTCGATCAGGCAAACCCCCAAGTAGAACTCGGTACTGAGGGCACCACCGCACACCCTGACTTCCCAGTCGGCGTGCGTGGCAAAGTCGTTGGCAAGCTCGACGCGGCAATCAACTGGGAGCTGCTGTGGGGTGACTGGCTTCAGGAAAACGCCGGCAAAGAAGGACCTCGCCGGGCGTTTGAGCTGTCCAAGCCTATCGTCACCGTCAGCCAGGAGCTGATCGACCGCATCGGCCCGATCAAGCAGGCCAACATCGACGGTTCGCGCCAGGCCCGCCTGGCCGCAGACTTCGCTGCCGGCAACTGGCGCACCAGCGCTGAGGCGGTGAACAAGGGCGGTGTTTCACCGCAGGAGTTTCTTGACGCTCTGGCAATGTCCGACGCCAAGGACACGCTGTCGAGCTACCTTCTGCCGCAACTGAAGAAGGACATCAAGGCTGGCACCAAGAAGATCTACCAGCTCGGCGACGGGCAGATTTTCTTCATGCTCGAGACCCGGCCCGATGGCAGCAAGTACCTCGCCTCGGTCGTCAACAACGAGAAGGGCGCGCGTGGTATCGGGGCTCCGGCCGTTGTGCTCAAGGCGTTGGAAGAGGGCGCCACTGACCTGGATGCTTTTGCGGTCAAGAGCGACAAGTACCCCAAGGGATTCCTCCCTAGCCTGTACTCCGCATTCGGATTCCAAGTCACAAACAAGTACGAATTTGACCCGCAGTATTTCAAGCCAGAACTGTCTGAAAAAGAACGCAAGCTTGCGCTGTCTGACGCGGTAAAATATTGGCAGTCCAGCACGCCCGGTTTCAATCCCAAAAATGGGATGCCTGACGCTGTTGAAATGAAGTGGAGCGGAACCAATGAAGACAGAGCAAAAGCCACAGAACGCTATCTCAGAAGCGGCCTTGAAGGTCTGCTCTCGGGAAGAGCTGATGCAGATGTCGGAAACTTCTCGGCTGAGTTTCGGGCACCTGATCAAGAAACGGCTGATGGAGCCGGGACCACCGCCGACGGTAGCCGAGCTGGAGGGGATCAAGGAGCTGGTGCTGGAGCATCTGTCGCATCCCGCGCTCGCATCACTGTCCAAGCCATTGCCGACCTCACCGACAATGAACTCGCCAACCTCGGACTCACCAAGCAAGATCGTGCCGCAGTCCGACAAGCCCTCGGCCGAGACGATGCTGCCGGAATCCAACGCAGCAAACGGGTTGCCGGACCTGCAGAACCTGCCCGAGGACCCAGCGCTCGCCCCGATGCGGCTGATGGAATCTCGGTTACGGGCATCCACTACGGACGAGCCGCCGGCCTCTCGCGCCTGAGCGGCGCCTCATTCGGCAGTGGAATCAAGGGCGCCGAGCAAGCTCGTTTGGGCGAGGCTGGAGTAGATCCCCGCATACAGAAGCGGGTTTATTTTTACCTCACAAATAACAATGCTGATACGCCCCGCCCAGAGATTGGGCTGGGCGCTCATGTCTACCGAGCTACGCTGGGTAATCTGTACGACCCCAGCAAAGGCTCTGCGGACGCCGACAGGCGCGTCAAGGATTCGATGCAGGGCTCTGATTCCAACGCCTTTGAATCGGCCGTCCTAGACGCTGGGTTCCGAGGCTACGTGAATCGTGAGCAAGGCACTGCCGTGGTGCTCAATGCCGACGTGCCAGTCGCTTACGAGGGCCTGGCGCAGTTCAGCAAGATGCGTGACCGGATCATCCAGCGCGTGCAGCAAGGCCCAGTCACGCGAACCGAAGGTGATGAGCTGGTGCGCAAGCCGACCAACGACGAGATGATGGGAATCATCAAGGCCCGCTCAGCGTTGGTTGCCGCAGCCCCTTCGTTCAAGCTGGAGTTCGGCGAAGCGCGGGTCAAAAAGTCGGAGGCATCTGAGGCGGACCGCGTGCTTGCCGAATCTGAGGCTGCCTTCCAGTTCGGCGAACGGATGCGCAGCGCCCCGGCGCCTGAAGATGCCGACCAAGTTTCCCCCAGCTCGGTGGTGATGTTCAGCAACCGGGCCGCATCCCCCGCCGACCGCATCAAGTGGCGCAAGATCAGCGACGTCAAGACCGAGATCGGTTTGGATGCGCTGCCGCGCCACATCATCCCGTTCGCGACGTTCATGCGGACGATGGCAAACAAGGCGGCCAACGGTGGCCTGACATCTCGCGACCTGATCAAGGCCTACACGATCGCTCGCTCGAGCATGAACCGCACCGCGGTCACCACATCGAGGATCAAGGACGCCGGCCTGGTGCTGCCAGAGAACTTCTCCGACGCGAAGATCCGCCCAGAGGGTGCGTTCGGGTACTGGCTGCTGTCGCCGGTGGGCCAGCGCTACCTGAACGCCGCAGAGGTGGCCATCGTTGACCAGGATGCTGTGGCTGATGCCGTCAAGGTGATGGCACCCTTCGGCACCCAGAACGCACTGGGCAAGGATCTGGAGCGCGCTGCAGGCGGAGATCTGCACACCCGCCTGCCCGGCATGGCAGCGGCCATCGCGAAGGCTGCCACTGGAAAAAACGCGGTCAAGGACTGGCAGGACGCCACCAACAATCTGTTCGGCGTGCGCGAGGCTAAGAAAGGTTTCCTCGGCTCGCTGCTTGGCTTTGGCCAACTGCCTACCTTCGATGCCCGGCAGATCAACGTGAACGTCGAGGCCGGGTCGAAGGAGGACACGCTGCGCGCGCTGTCATCTGTCAAGGCGCGCGACGTGGTGGCCAAGCTGGCCCGCCGCATGGACGCCCTGAGCCTGACAATGGCGCCCGAGTACGCGCCGTTCTACCAGCACCTGGTTCATCACGCGGTGTGGGACGCTGTCGGAGGCACCGAGACGACCCACTCCGACGTGATCGAATCCATGATGATGGCCAGCAACCGCGTGGCCAGCGATCGAATCGGCGTCTCCAAGCTTGCACAGCAAGGGTATGTCAGAGCTGAAGTCCCGCGCGTCCAGGCGGCCCGCAAGATGGGCGGCATCCTCTCCAAGCTGGATGCTGGCAAGCTCACGCCGCAAGAGTTTGAGCTGCAAGTCCGCGTGCTATCGAGCCGCCTGGCCGATGTTTCGGCTACCAAGGACGCCAACAAGATCCTGAATGAGCGCGAGCGGGGCGCCGACATCGTGCGCGAGAAGCTGATCGCAGCGCGCCGGCGCGGCGACGTGGACTTTGACACCACCGAGTTCGCACTGTGGGCACTGCAGCAAAACCCGGCGATTGCCGAAGGCCTGGGCATCTCGGTGCGCGAGCAGCCACAGAACGGCCAAGATGCTGCGGGCGACTACAACCCAGCGGCTGCGGTCATGCGGGTGTTTAAGGGCGCCGCCAACGTAGGCACTGCTGTCCACGAGATCCTGCACCATACCGAGCGGATGATGCCGCAGACCGTGCAGATTGGCATCCGACGCGAATGGTCCAAGACCTACGCCAAGGCGCTGGCCAAGGCCAACCCCAAGCAGCGGGTGGCGCTGGAGAAGATGCTCGAGGCGATGGCCGGCAGCCAGGTTGCACAGGGCGCTGTGCGCGATGCGTTCGCCGACGGCACGCTGGACTACGACGCCCACTACCAACTGGTCAACCCCAGCGAGTTCTGGGCGGTTAATGCCACCAGCATCCTGCAGAGTCGCTACGAGGCGGACTCATGGATCGGCAAGGCCAAGCAGTGGCTGAGCGAGATGGTGCAGAAGGCCAAGGGCCTGGTTGGCATGCGCTCCAACGCACCCGTGCTGCGTGGCCTGGAGGCTGTGCTGAGCGGCGACGGTGAGCGCCAGTCGCAGAGGATGCTGTCGGAGGGCAAGGTGTTTGAGGACATTGCTGACCCTGTCAATGATGACGTTGAGACTGAAGAGCCCCAGCTCAGCCGGAGCAACCGTCGCCAGAGGCTGAGCACCGTCGGCCAGAACTTCACGCTGCCTGCCACATCCAGATTCGACGACGCACGCATCAAGCTGCAGGACGACGCGCTGCGCATGCGCCGCGTGATCGAGGCGGTCAAGGCCAAGGGTGGAGTCGTCGGCGAGGCGCAGAACTTCTACGACGCCAACACCCTGATGCCGGGGCGCGTTCAGGCGACCATGGACGACTTCCGCGACAACGTCATGCGTCCGCTGATCGACAAGGCCGTGGCCGCAAAAATCGACATGGACGAGCTGTCGCTGTACGCCTACGCCAAGCACGCCCGCGAGCGCAACGCCTACATCGCCAGCATCAATCCGCGCATGCCGGACGGTGGCTCAGGCATGAAGAACGCCGACGCAGCCAATATCCTGGCGGACGTGGCGGCCGGACCCAAGGCCACCGAGTACGAAGACCTGCACCGCGACCTGATGTCGATCACCTCCACCACGCGCCAGGTGATGCTGGTCGAGGGCCTGATCACGCAGGACGAGTTCAATGCACTGGACGGCTCCTACGACTTCTACATCCCCCTGCGCGGCCTTGAGAACGTGGACGAGAACACCGGCGCCATGCGCCCGGGTGTTGGCCGCGGCATCAACGTGCGCGGTGGCGAGACCATCAAAGCATTGGGCCGCAAGTCCCAGGCCAGCGACCTGATCGAGAACGTGATCCGCGACTACCAGCGCGTGATCACGCGGGTCGAGAAGAACGACGTGGGCAAGGTCCTGCTGGACTTCGTCTTGTCGAACCCCGACCCCGACTTGTGGGGCGTGGACGTCGAGCGCAGCAAGCCGAGCCTGAACAAGGCAACGGGCCTGGTGCAGTACACCAAGACCATCGAGAAGGGCGAGGACACCATCGGCGTGAAGGTCGGCGGCCAGCAGATCTACATCAAGCTGGCCGACGCTGACCTGGCCCGCGGGATCCGGCAGGCTTGGAAGGATGAGACCAGCGGCCTGGAGCGCGCCACGCTGGCGGTGTCTGGCTGGTGGAACAACTGGCTGCGCAACGTCCTGACCCGCTACAACCCAGCCTTCGCGGCGATCAACATCCCCCGCGACGCGCTGTGGTCGGGCACCTCGGCTGCGCTTGCAGAGCTGGGACCCAAGGGCTTGGTCCGGTACATGGCCAACTATGGCAAGGCGCTCATGGCATCGTCTCGCCAAGAGGCTGGCCTGAGCGGCACGGCCAACAGTCTGATCGGCAATCAGTCGGTGGACCAGGTCTTCCAAGAGTTCCGCAGCGCGGGTGGCATCACCGGCGGTTTCTACATGCGTTCGCTGGAGGACATCAACAAGGACCTGCGCAACGAACTGCTGCTGGCCGGCGCAAAGCCCAACAACACATTCGAAATAATCAAATCGCTGCCACCCTACAAGCTGGCCACGCTGACCGCTCGCATGCTGGAGTTCATGGGCTCGGCCTCCGAGAACGCCACCCGGTTTGCCCTGTACCAGGCCGCCAAGGACGTCGGTCGCACGCCCGCTCAGGCTGCCCTGCTGGCCAAGGACGGCACCACCAACTTCAACCGCAAGGGCGAGTACGGTGGCGCGCTGAATAACATGTACCTGTTCTTCAACGCCGCGGTGCAGGGTAACCGGCAGCTCTTCAAGGTCATGAAGAGCCCGGCCGTGCAAGCCTCCATGGCCGGCGTGACGGGCGTCGGCATGATGCTCGCGCTGTACGGCGCCTCGGCAGGCGGTGAAGACGACGACGGCGAGACCTACTGGGACAAGATCCCCAGCTTCGTGAAGGAGCGCAACCCGGTGTTCATGCTCCCGCCTGGCGAGCCGCTGATGGAAGGCATCGAACGCATGGGAAAGAGCGGCCGGTAACT
>Ga0099846_1000372_pt1 | contig 18590 bp, 25 predicted proteins | sample CB_VirMetaG_FD_78180 | JGI IMG/M metagenome (GOLD analysis project Ga0099846, IMG submission 78180) | Freshwater to marine saline gradient viral communities from Chesapeake Bay - CB_1504_1 Viral MetaG | ecosystem: Environmental > Aquatic > Marine > Coastal | place: USA: Chesapeake Bay... | reverse complement strand
TCCGATGCGACTGGTAAGGCATCTAGCACCGCAGGTGCAGGTCTGATCCTCGGTCGCACCCTAGACGTCATCGGTACTGCCGGTGCTGGACAATATATCCGGGTAAAACTGGGTAACGAAGCTGGTTCTTAATAAAAGGAGGTAAACTACCATGATGAACCTAGATCAAGTGCGTGGATCGACTCGCGCCTTGACGTAAAATAATAAAATCGGGTGAATTGCGGGGAGGCTAAGCAAACGGTATGCTAATCCGCAGCCAAGCTGAGAGTGGGCTTAGTGCTCTCAGAAGGTTCAGAGACTAGACAGTGAGTCCCAACAATAATCTGTCCACGAGCGCCCGACCGGAACGTAGTTCCGGATGATATAGTCCGACACTCCAGGACCACAAGGTCCGTGAACCTCGACAACTGAATAAACAACAATCGATGTTCACACGAAAGTTGGAGAACAGGGTGTATTAAAAGACCCTGTGAAACACTTTTGGTGATCGATCCGATCCTCACGCAAATCGCACAAGGTTAATTTGTAGCCGTGCCACGAAGTAATTTGTGGTATAATTAGGGGGTGAATTGCGGGAAAGCCTAACCTGTTTGCGCAGCAAACGGCATGGTAATCCGCAGCCAAGATGCTTTGGGAACAGAGCATAAGGTTCAGAGACTAGAAGCCGAGTCCAGAATGGACAGTAATGCTTCCACGAGTGCCCTCCAGCCAATTGGCTGAAGATATAGTCCGAACTCATAAGAAATTATGAGAAGTAGAAGATAAAGAGCTTCTACGGTAACAAATTGTATAAGAATACAGATGGTGTAGCGACTTTCTTCGCTCCGGCCGTTTCTATGAACGTCCGAGCAGGTAGAACGCTCACCTTCGGGAAAGAAGCGTTATAATACAGCATAGCGCCAATCGTAATCATGATTTTCACCTACGAAAAGCTTAAAAAGATCGACCATAAAGAGTTTGTTTGCTCTGGGGTGTATAGAATATACACTTCAGATTGCAAAATAAACTATGTTGGTATTTCAGTAAACGTTTTTAGGCGCTGGAAAGAACACCTTTCTAGGGGTAGAAGCTCTGGAGCTAAAGGATTGAGTAAATCTCTAAAAACTGTTAACAAAGACTCTCTACTATTCGAAGTCTTAGTTTATTGTAAAAACATAGATCTTTTGAAGTTAATGGAGAGAGGTTATATTGAAAAGTATGACTCTTTCTTAAACGGTCAAAATGGTGACCATGGGGGATCTCTTAATCCAACTACAAGAGAGATGGCTATGAAAGGAGGGATAGCTTGTTTAAATCAGAAAAGGGGTGTACACTCTTTGAGTAAAGAACAAAAGGCTACTAACTCTAAAATAGCTGGATCTAGGGCTAGAGATTTAGGAAAAGGTATACATGCTCTATCCTCTGAAAAAAAGTCCAAATACGGGTATCTGGGGGGCAAAACTTCTAGATATATTTGGAAGATAAGAGTTGGTGGTATTACTCACACATCTCAGATAAATGAAGGCCTAGAAAATCTCTGCAAAAGGGTGAATTTCCCCTACCGAAAAGCAGTTAAGGTATTCTACGAGTACGAAGGCTTTCATAAGAAAAGTGGAGTAAAAGTTTCCAGAATTACGATTGAAAACTCGGTGAAATCGGTGGAACTCCGTGAATATGACACGGACAATACCGAGCCAAGCCAAAAACAGACCAATTAGGTTTTTGGAAGGTGTAACGACTAGGGAGTGAGATGGTCTATCAATAACCTCCCCACGAGCGCCGAGCCCCGGATTTAATTCGGGTGATGATATAGTCTGAACTGCATGGTAACATGCAGAAGTTTAGGATAAAGAGCCTAAACGATAACATAATTGTTGCTGCACAGACCTTCCTGCGTGCCCCTGGTACTAACATTCAGAAAATTCAGAATGAATTTGGTACCCGGAGCTTCTCTCTTCGTCAAGAAGCCATTAGCTGGTCTATTGCCGAGGAAGTAGCTGCTGAAGCCAAAAACGGTGCTGCCGCTATCGACCTTCGCGCATACGCCGCCAAGGATGCCGCTAACAGACTGCAACAGAGCTGGGAAGTCGAAGTCGCCAAGCGTGTACTCGACGTGACCCAGTACGAGACTGGTAACGTTCTCGATCTGGCCACCTACAACTCCGGTGCCGACCAATTCAATAGCCCGACTGCTGATGTGGAAGTCCTGATGGACGACCTCAAAGAGCAAGTTCGTAGCCAAATTGGTTGTTATCCGAACAAACTCGTGCTTAGCCCCGATGCGTTCAACGCCCTGAAGCGTAACAAGCGTATTCGTGACTTCATGCAGCGCGGTGTGCTGGTGAACGAGAAGACCCTCGCTGAGATCTTCGGTCTCGACGAAATCCGTGTCGCTCGTCGTCTCAAGCTCGGAGAAGATAATGCTAGCCTGGAGAACATCTACAACAACGTGGGTCTTCTCTTCTACCATCCCTCCGGTGCTACCGATGGTTTCACTCCTGCCATGGACTCCAACTATGGTACTCCGGCATTTGCGTACACTTATACGCTGTCCGGCTATCCCATCTCGACCCCCGAGCGTTTCAACATGGATCGCCGTGTGTTCGAGGGTGACATCCTTGTCGAGCGCAGCTTCGAGCTGGTCGGCATGGGTGAATCCGGTCGCTGCGGTGCTGGTGCTGTGATTCTGAATCCTGTAGCCGCTTCCTGAAGCGATTAATTTCAGCCCTCCCCAACCGGGAGGGCTTTTTTTTTTCACCTCCTCTGCGTTGAAAGCTATATAGAAGAAGTATCATCGGCTTATGCCATACACCCCGCCCCCTGACGCATATGGTGTCGCTAACAACTGCGACCCCGCTACAGTCGACTACTTCATTGAGGTGTTTGGCTTCAATGAGGCGTTGGAACTATCGAGGCTAGAGGACCCGACGGCGAATACGATCAACTATCAGCGCATTCAAGTCGCTCTTAATGACAGCGCGACACTGATTAATAATTTCATCGAGACTGCACCGCCGCAGGGTAAGCTGCTCATTGCCGGTTCTTATCGTCGTACGCAAGCGACTCTGGCCCGGTGGTACTTGGATACCCTCAGGCCCCGACAACAGGTCGTAGACGCCGCAGAGGCGGCCCTGAAGCAACTCGACCTGTGGTCGAGTAAGAGCGATAAGGCTTCCGGTTTCAGGTGGCAGGAGTCATATTCTTATTGGAACAGTTCATGTTCAATGGTTATGTCTAATACTCAGCGCGACCGGTCATTCACTCCTGCATCTCTGTCTCGCTGGGAGCAGCGCTGGGGCACCAACAACAGGTGGTCGCCATATGTTCGTAAAGGAGCGCTGGTGGCGGATAATGTGACTCCAAGACAACCCAGTGGTTCTCTGGATAGGCAGAACCCCACCCTGATTGGAGATAGCACGCTGGCCGTCAATAAACTCTTCGACGAGCTTGAAACCACCCGAGACGTCGCGTCGTTCACTGATACCCAGAACGCAGCTAAACCGGAAGAGGGGGATGTCCTGGTAGTGGAAAATACGGACGGCGATATTACTACCGGCGGCCTAGAAGAAGCCGACAGCTTCTGACACGATTAAGAGGATTGAACAATGCTAAGTGGAGATGAAAATCAAACATACGGGTACGACCCGCTTAACCCTGGAACACCAGGTGGATCAAGCATGCTCACTATCGTCCCCAATCCTGGGACTACGGCATGCGGGTACAATAACAACGCATTAATGGGGTTGACCCATAGCAATTTCGGTGTTTTCCCGGATTCTACCCCTTACAAGCAATCAGCGAGTGAATTAAGGCAGTACATCATTAACCTTGAGGCTACTAGGCGTTTACGTGACCTCGCCGACATCAACTTTACTCGTTCTCCTATGCCCGGAGACATAATGGCGTATAATTATACTACCGGGCTCTGGGAACTCCTGGATTTCGTATCAGGCGGGGAGTTCTAAGGCCTCCCAAGAGCCATCGTCGGTAGAGTAATAGACACTCCGAATCTTTGATTCGCTGATGGCGAGTTGACACACTGCGCAGGGCTTAGAGAGACGGAATTTGCCAGACTTATCTAGTCTGCCAACAACAAGAGTGTCACAGGACTCCTTTGCCCTTAACAACGCCCTTATCTCGGCGTGTAAAGACCGGCGATAGGGTTCGCCGGCCATATCGGCTAAGCGGGACTGGAAGGGATGTGTTTTTCCCTCCATATTCGATGCGCTGACAACGAGTCGGTTTTTACGGAAGAGAAGGCAACCTACACGCCTCCTGCTCGTAGAAGACAGGGCAACACTTCTTACCTGATCTTCAACTCTCCTATCAATTTTCAAGCTCCTTAGCCTTCCTCATACAAGCTTCTCCCCAGCTTAACACATCTTGTTCCCTGAAATACTTCGAGACAGGAACTTCTTGATCCAAAACCCTCTCGCCGCTGTCTAGACGCTCCATGCGTAGGTAACCATAGGTGTCCGTCTGCATAAGGACGTAGCAGCGATAAGTTTTGTCAAGAGTGTTTTCCCAGGTGACTTTGTTAGACATAGCGAGAAGGATAAGGTGTCTTAGGGCGTAAAACCCCATCACGAACCCCATCACTATAGCAAGAAAACCTAGCAGAAGCAAGGTTAAGAGAATCGATAGAATTATCGACGTTTCAAAGTTCATGGAATGCGTTGAAAGCTAATAAGACGTTAACACAACCCTAATGCTCCTCGAGATCGAGAATCAACTCTATCGTCGTGTCCATGGGACTCTTGGCCAAAGCGCCGTGGTCCTTAGGCTCGCAGAGGAACTCGACCAATCAGGTCGAGTGGCTGAAGGGGTAATGATAATCGTCGCGTTTACAAACGGAAACACAGATAACCCTAATAAAGGGGCGTACATACCTACTGTACGTAAGAGATCGTTAAATTATACCCTAACTCTAGTACAAAAGCAAGCACAGAGGGAAGGACACTCTTTCTGTCTTCCTATTCTCGATTTGTTGGCAGATTCTATAACAGGATGGGTACCTGAAATACCAGGTCTCGAGTTTCAAACCGGTTTCGAATTGGGATCGGAACGTTTCGTTCAAGTAACAAAAGAGGCGTCTCAGTTTATCTACGAGCAATCATATACCATCGAAGTGTTGATGCCGGATGGTAGATTTTACTCCCAGCCCTGCGCAGCATTCGATCCTATCGAGGTGGGTGATTTCCTTCCTATCCGTAAGTGCCTGGTTACCCCGGGCTCTGAAAGTCGGCAGACCGGCCTCGCTGTATGGCGACGGACGATAGGAGAGGGAGAGGTCCAGAAGTATGTGGTGGAAGACAACAGGTGTGGAAGGCTTACAGGGGACAACTTGAGCGTTCAGTGTACTGGCGAGGAGGGATCCGGCAACGCCACTTACGAATTTATTCCCATCACCGCTATTGGAACTGATGGCAGTATAGATAACAGCAAGGTTGTGACTGGAACTCTCACTAATGTGTGGAAATGTACGAGGGAAGGTATAAAATCTGAGGAGACTATACCTCCGTGGTTTAAACTCAACATCGAAATGGGTCTGTGGAGAAATAGCATAGGAACCGTACCCAATACCGAGGCAGAAACAAGCGCTTATCAGGTTATAACACAAGATTTGAATAGAAGGTATAATGAGGATACTGCCACGTAATCCTTTTCTACCCCTCCCCGCCATGGAAACCGAATTTATCGACGCTCTAACAGCGCAATACAATCTTGCCGGAGCAGCCCAGCTAGCTCACTGGAACTCAGTGGGCGAGAATTTTTACTCCTTCCATCTTTTGTTTATGAGAATCTACGAGATGGTGGAAGAAAAGATTGATACACTTGCCGAGCAGGCAAGAGGCAAAGGTATTGAGATCCCCGCTAAAATTTTTAATAGTGTTCCCGAAATTGAGTGGGACGATTGTAGTGAATTGGCCAAAGAAATCCTCAAGGTGTGTGAAGAACTGTGCGAGGCTCTAGACAAACTGCACAAAAAGGCGGATGAAAAAGCTGAGTACGGTGTTCTTAATGTAATCGAGGACATCTTATCCGATTGCAACACGGTAAAATACCTACTCAGCTCAGTCATCAACAAGATCTAGCTAGAGGATCGTATAGCAGACGGGGATTAGCCCGGAGCTAGGAGAACCTATCCTAATGAATGCTCCGTAGGACAAATCAAGGATGCGTCCGCCGCTATAAGGTCCCCTGTCATTGACCTTTACAACCACGGATCTCTTACTCTTCCTGTTGGTGACCCTGACTCTCGTGCCCATGGGCAACCTCTTGTGAGCCGTAGTCATCTTGCCGGGGCGCATAACCTCCCCAGAAGCAGTAATTTGGCCTGCAAATCCATCGCCCCTACCATAATACGAGGCGATGCCGCACTGTGTCGCGGCGACAAGTTCTGCTAGAAAAATCAAACCTATGAAGAGGGCTCTAAACTCCTCAGAGAGTTTAGCACAGGGACGAGGCTTGTAATCGTATGGGCACGGCCATCCGGCTCGGGGGTAGTCTGGGAGACGGTCACCGTACTCGCCATAGCCGCCTTCCTAAAAATCTTATCGATCTCGATACTACTGAACCAGGCATTGGCATGTGGCATCTCGCAGATCCCGTAGTTATACCGCAGCCACGCCCAAGACCAGAGGTGGGCTACTTGATACAGAGCGGCGACGACATCGGCGTCAGATTCTTGGCACATGTATAAAACACTGTCATGAACCGACATGCAGAACCTAGCCTTTACACCATACCTCTTAGTCAAGTATTCCATCGCAGTCAAAAAGGCATGCAGCATCGCGCTTCCGGTAGACTGGATAACCCAGTTATTCCTCATAGTGAAGAAATCTTTCCCTACATTTTGAGGACGGAAAGCAGTAGACATTCTGGTGCCACTTAGAGGGTTTCTAGGAATTTCCGAGTTAGCAATCCTGGACATCTCATTGTAGGCAAAGGAGTCGCTGCCACCTATTAGATTGCCAGAGAGATCGCTGGCCTTCTTACCCTTCTTCCTCTCGATTAGGGTTTTTCCCATCTTCTCTGCATCTTGTACACTAATAGTTTTATTTCCCTTCCTAATAGTAGCGGCTAGAGTTTTAACGCCGGAACCATAAAGCATGCCATAATTACATCCCTTAGCGATAGACCTAGAGATACCGATAGTTTTCGCTGTCATCGTATGCATATCAGTGCCGTCTTCCTTCGATCCGGCAAGAACGCTATGGCCGAACTGCGTGCTGCCAGCAATCTTGTGTTCCGAGTCTGCAAAGATCGAAGCGACTACTGATTCTTGACCGTCATAGTCGGAGGATACAAAGGTCCAGGGAGAACTGACTTGAACCCTGGTCTTCACCTCAGTACCAATCTTGTCCGGCTTAGGATCGGGCACTGTGAGCCAGAGGTGTTCACCAGCCCGGTTAGTAGCAGTATTGTGAGGGATGGTCTGGGGGACTACTACGGTCAGATTAGAGTCCAGGGAGGGCAGGGGTAACTGCTCTTTCACCCTGCTACGGACAGAGGTCCAGTAAGACACCTTGACGGCCAACTGGATCAACTCTTGAGCCTGAGGTAGATCGCTGGACAGCACGCCTGATTCGAAATCGTCAATGTAATCTTTACTAAGAACTCCTCCTACGTTAAGACCCTCCCCGTTGGGGTGGGGAACTCGCACATACTCGAACTTTTCAACATCGAGATAAGTCCAGCCCTTGGAGCTGTCATAAATCATAGGTTGTCCGTTCCACTTCAATCTCAGCAAAATGTGGCTAAGCCTGCTCTTTGTGGTGATAGGCTCGAGAACGATTTTTCCCAACTCTCTGTCGTTCTTAGCATTTTTTCTGTACCACATGGGAATTCCGTACCAAACAGATTTAGGCTGTCCGTTCTTTTTCAAAGAAAAATTAGCCTCCCAGTCTAGCTGAGAGAGCCAGGGATCAGATTCCACATCAATTGCATCGTTCTTCCAGTCTTCAAGTAACTGCTCTGCTAACCTGCTAAGGAGTTCGTCTTGCCTGTCTACAGACTCGGACCAGATCTTTTCACACCCCTCGACCCAATCCTTCCAACCCGGAGTTACCGGGAGAATCGAAGATGTCTGAGCAAAATGCCCGTAGAGAGTCGTCAGAGATGGGTTAGATTGGAGGTATTTGACGATAAGGACGGCATACAGCTCGTGGGTTACTTTCACATCTCTTAGGGCGTAAGAGACGAGTTCTTCTCTGTCGGGGACAAAATCCGAAATCGAGTCGGCTACGACGAAGAGGTTCCGGGTCTTCTTAGATTCTTTCTCCATCCTGACTACAGGACAGCAGTGAAAGTTATAAGCATCGACCAGATTGTTCATCGAGCCTTTATCCGCCCACTTAGGTGGAGTTTTACTCTCAAACCTGTTCATATCCGCACTCTGTCTAAACCAGAATCGCTGATCTGAAGCTAGTCCGGAGACATTGATATGGGCGGACAGTGTGTCGAACCAAAGGTTTCCGAAGGGTTTGCTGGGATTAAACGGATCGTGCTCTAGGTAGTAAGCCTCCTCCGTCCTCTGCCTATCAAACCCCACATTGTGGGCTATTAGAATGGAATTAGTAGTACCAAGGGGTACGAGTTGGGGGACATAGGGTATCTCGGGGTCAACAAAAGACTCGTGCATCCAGATCCAGTAAGATCCGGGAGAGAATGCGGTGGCAAGGATTGGGTGCCCGAAGTCAGTCCCTTTTACGAAGGTTTCGCAGTCGAAGATAGCAATATCAACGCCGCTCAGGCCTTTGTCGCCCCTGACATCTACGTGCCATTCGCAGAGTTCATCGCACCAGGTATAGCGTACCCAGCCGGCTTTGTACACTATATCTGAAGGGTCAGGTATGTCCAGGGTATCGGTATCAGCAAAGCTGCGGAGAGTTTTTACTTTATCGCGCAACAGATCTCTGCTTATCTTGTCAAAATGATCTGATATGTTCGAGTCTTCGAGACTGGGTAGGTAAAAGTCGGGGAGTTCTGTAAAAGACTTAGGATTTTTGATGGGGAATTCTACCCCAAACTTCTCCATCTCATCGATGATAGGGTTTACCTCGGACCGGTCCGGGCAATAGGATTCCACAGCTTCTTTGCCGAACACCGTCTTAGTCATCTCAGGACTGAGGACGGAGTATCCGAGGGGATTAAGATGACCCATGAAGACCCATAGAGACCCAAGTTAGTAGTATATCACAGTCTCGTCCCGATCGCTGTAGTACACCGACGTGGTCTCTAGATTAGTCCCATCTAAGATGTGGACATTCCTGTGGTGGTATGGTATCCCGTAGTGCCCGAAAAAATACTGGTATGCCGGATGAATCATGTGTTTTGATAAGTCCTCATCCCTGTACCAGGAATACCCTGGACCAAAGATAACTGTATCTCTCGTTACATTTTGCCCGCTGTGGGGGTAATAGGCATGAGCGAGCCTGAAGTTGCCGGGAAGTTCGAGACTAAGGGGTGCGCTGGAGAGCATAGAGATGTAGTGTAGTCTTTCCGACATCTCTAGGGATTTTAAGCACTCCAGGGTATGGAGTAGCTCTTTTTTCTTTATCTTTTTCTCTGGCATTATGAGACTCTTTAACACATAATTTTCGTTATTTCCCAGTATAAGAGTCCCTCTTCCCCCCTCTATAAGGTTTGATACCATCCGAAGGATTTTAAGAGGAGAGCTGGGCTTATGTCTTTTGAAAAACGGCTTGTGGTGTAATATGTCTCCCAACAAAACGTGATGATACTTCTTGTTCTTGTCTCTGTCCAAAATACCCTGCAGGAGCCTGTACCTACCGTGCAGGTCTCCTACAAAAGCATAAGGACCTTCAGTCACACCTCGTACATTCTCGCTTCCGGAGCCCACGGATTTTCCTCTAAGTACTTCTTAAATGCCATTGTAGGACAGTGATCGGGGCAGAACAAGGCTTTGAGAATGCGTAGCATGGGAATTAGTACAGTGTGCACTGAGTAGAGCTTAGTACGGTGAACGAGTTTTGACCGCAAATATCTTGAGCCCACCATATTGCGTAGTGACCGGGAAAGTCGGCGATTGTGTGTAGCACACGATACAACTTATTGTTAGAAGTTACGATTCGGCCACGCATGCTCGTACTGATAGGGTGCTCGGGAAGGGGGGGAGAAGAAAAAGTCAGCAAGTTCTATCTGACTCAGTAGCACTGAGCTTAGAGCGGCCATACCCAGTCCCATCCAGATAAATCTGTTGGTTCGACTGAAGTTATCCGAAAGAGCTTTAATCTCCCCCTTAAGCTCTGTCTTAGTCTTTTCAATATTTCTCAGTGAATCACTGCTGTCTTCGGCAGCTTTTTCAATCCTCTCATCATGTCTAATCAGAATCTGAGAAATATTATTGTTAGACTCTGATATCTTTTCTACAGCCTGCTCTAGCTTAGTGAGCATTTGCTTGCTTACCTCATCGTAAGCAGATAATCGCTCTTCAAGAAGAGATACCCTTGTCTTAAAGGGTACCTCTTGAGAACCAAAAACAGACATGATGAGGTCTAATTGAAAAAGTATTTCCAATTAGCTTTCAACTACCAAAGGCCCGGAATTACCTGACCAGTGACAGCGTATGCACCGAGGGCTGCGATGAGGCCTAGTAGGGCTAGGCGTGAGTTCCAGAGTTCTACTGATTCGGGTGAAGGCATGGCGGTAAGGGGTAGGGTTAGCGAAGATCTTAAATCTTCTTACTATCCTTTCAACGATTTTAGAGAATGCACGTATTCTTTCTTTTTTTTCTCCTGTTGTTTTTTCTTGGAGCAGTGGTAGATGATGAACGTAGGTTCCATTAGAACAAAAGACAATTACAATTAGCTTTCAACAGTGGGATAGGGGCACTGGGATTCGAACCCAGACCTCGCGCTAATCTGGCGCTAATACGGAGTATAAGACCGCTGTTCTGCCATTGAACTATGCCCCCACAGGTACCATCACTGCTCTGTGCCCCGAGTCCTCGTCGTAAATTCCGACAATTTCCCCCTGCTCAACCCTATCAAAGAGTTCGTCCCAGTTTTCCTGCCAGTATTCGACAGAGTAGAACTCGATTTCCATGGAAGTGATGGTGTATTACCACCGTCATCTTAGCACATCTTGGCAGGTTGTGCGGCTGGCGGAGAAAAACTCGATCAAGGAGGATACGATGTTATCGGTATCCACATCGCCGCAGGTAAAGATGTCCACAGCCGCGCTCTGGTACTCTGGCCAGGTATGGATAGAAAAATGCGAAGTGGTGAGGAGGGAGATTAGGGTGTATCCTTGTGGCTGGAACTGATACTCCATGGTATCGACCACCTCGGCTCCTGAGGCGGCTAGCAATAGGCAGATGTGGTCCCTGAACTCTTTAACGGTCCTGAGACGCCCTACATTAGCGCAGTCGTATAGGTTTAACAGGACATGATGTCCCATGTTAAGTGTTGGGTTCAAGATTAGCAACTAAGTAGACCTCGGTAACCGAAGGATACCTACTTGCTTTCACCTTTTTGTAGGAGTAGAAGTGAGGGTGAAACAAACTGCCATCGAATTGGTCTGTTAGCTCTGACGTCTTTCTGCCCCACTTTTCATAGAGCGAACTTACACAGATTTTATAGCCCATCTGTGCGAGCTCGGTTAAATCTTTTAAAAGGTGTTCGAATTTCTTTTTTGTCCAAGAATAGCCGCAGCCATACGATGCGAATTGACTCGGGATATGGAAATATATGACAGAATTGTCTCCCAGGTCGGAGGTGGGAAAATTATAAATACTCCGCTTTCTATACTTAATATTCTTATCCTTATGGAGGTCAGACCAGGCTCTTATAGCCTCGTAATCCGGAGTAGTTGGATTGTGCTCGCCAATAACCTTCCATTTATCATAATGAACATTAAAACTACTCATTGCTAATATACAATAGTACCTAGACATATCTTCCCAAGTATTTAACTGCTTGGGACGAGAATAATTATTATATGATGATAACCAAGAGCATCTTGTTTTCCAGTCTAAGCCGTTATCGAAGGTATTTTCCCACATATCTTTTATATAGCTAAAGGCGGGAGGTACAGTTAGAAACTTATGCAGCTCAAGGTGGTATCTCTCGGTAGAGCAGAAGATCAAGTTGTCCGATCCACTCGCATAGGGTAAATCTCCTGATCCCACGTCGAGGGTTAGGATATTCATCTCGGAAAGAGAGTTAAAATCGGACAAAAATTGACCATGAGTCCTCGTACTTCGCCCGGGGCACAGTAATACGGTCACTTTGTCTTAAATTTCCTCCAATTTTTGCCAGTATAGTAGCATATAAGCTCGTTTGAGAATATTCTCACTGTCCCGGGCTTAATTCCCAACCATCTCTTCTTATTTCCCTCCTCAAACATCCTTTTTAATTTATATTCCATATCTTCGCCCGAGGAAGTCACACATTTCTCTACTTTTTTGAGTATTTCTACCATATCACTGTTTTTTATCTTAACAAACAACAAAGAGCTAGAGAATTCTAGAAAACTTCTCTTTCTAAAAGAGAGATTTATGTAAGATAACGGGTCTAAACTCGAATATAGCTCGAGTTCGTTCAATTTCACTTCAAAGTACTCGTCCGAGCTAACACGGTGTCTGATAATGCGGGAAGAGGAACCCTCTAATGTACTCATTTGCAAAATCCGGCCCGAAGTACGACTTCAGTATACCATGGGCCGGGTCGTTATCGGCCATATACCGGTCAAAACCGGAAAACCGGTCGGGATTTGGGGCTGTGGAAACGGGCATACCGGACAAAGCGGCGATATACGCCGATACGCGCCTTTTACAGTCTGTCACATACTCGTTATAGAAGTTTTCTTTGTCCTTTCTGTGCCAAAGCTTACCAGAAAAGTACGTATCTAGGTCATAATGTTTAGAATTCTCTACTATTCTATTGGGTTCAGAGCTAAAAACCTCATTCACAAGGTCATGTTCGCCGTTTGTAGGGTGAAAATCAGTAGCACCAAAGTATCCCTTGGCCGTCATGATGTATTCAGAGCCAAAAATGGGGAAAATAGACTCTGTGCAAGGGTAAATAAGCGAAGTTTCGGCAAAAAATTTCCCTGGAACGTCGAGAATACACGTTCTAGCGTATAAAATCCCCTTACTTTTGTCTTCAGACCGCATTGACCGAAGAAGAGCAGGTTCTTTATAGCGAAGTTTGCTTGACCAGCTAAGCCCTATGGTGTTTTCTAGCCAGTTTTCTCTCTTAAAAATCATGATCTTTAAATCTTACCGTACAATCTGCGAAATCTGGACCAACGAGTTATACTAGGTGTTATTCCTAGGCTCTTGCAGACCTCAAGATAGCTATGGAATTCATACCATGGGGTCGATTCCATCTCTGATTGACTTAGACATTTTGTAGAATTTACCTGGAACATGGCCTCTTTTCATCATAAAGGTGTCGTAACGCAGTCTAAGGAGTAATCGTTGCTTCATCAGGAACATTTGAACAAAAATCCATGGACTTCTTACCAGTTTTAGGTATAAATACTCAGAAACATTGGGATCCACAGACACCATATAAAGGAGTATGAGTAGTGGAAGCAGGTAAAGGTAGTCCATGGTGGAATAAAACATCTACTCTGCTTTCAACAGCAGTTCTTGTATGTCTCTTAACTGGTGTTTTGGGACAAAATACGCAGGTCTGCCTCCCGCCGGGTCGGCCCAAAATTCCTGTTTCATCATGTCACCCGCTACACACCAGCCGTGAATGAATACTTTTCCCTGCTCGATGGTAACGAGGACGAGATTTTTTCTAGGATCCTCGTCTTTTTGAATAATCAGATCGTACTTATGCTTGCTCCTGGTCTTTACCTCGACATTACCAGGTAAGTCGCAGCTACCTCGTTTAGGGGTTTTGTCCTTAAACAACTGATCTTTATAACCCATAAACGATGCTACTGCCACTTCTCCCATAGTTCCAAGCTCATGCATCTTTAAGGCTTTCTCGCCATACGCAGGAGCTCTGTTCCTGCCTCTGTACCTTCTTGCTTCGTTTACGCTTTGGCGCCTCTTGGCTTCTTCCTGAGCTAGTTTTAGGAGTTCTGGAGACAGATGTACCCTTACCGGTGTTGGCATTGATTTTTTGTAACCACTCGGAAAGTTTAGCACTTATCACTGGGATTGGCAAGTCCTTGTTCTCGGATATAAATGCGTTCCAGGAATTCTTACCCCGCTTAGGTAAGCCTCCCTGCTCGGCCTCGTACCGTATCAGGTCAAGTTGCTGCTTATACTCTTTTCTCCCCTCTCTACTCCTAATTCTTACCTCGTGCATATGCACAGCCCATTTTTCTTCGATTTTTTGTTGTCCCATATTCTCCTTTAACCATTTCCTTACGTATCTGCTGCTAAGTCCTATCTCCTTCCCTTGCTCGATCATTTTTTCCTCTCCGGTAAGGCCCCTCTGCCGAGAGGGGGTTTCTGGGATACTCTCGGTCATCCAGAGGGCCCTTGTAGGGCCTCCTAGGGGCCTTAGAGAGGCAATCTGAGCACAGATGGTATCATCAAGTTCTTGGCCGGTGTGGCATAGCGGCTTAAGGCCGTCTATCTCGTTTTTTACATCGTCACATTCCTTCTCTACCGACTCTTTCTCCGTCCGTATTAAGGTCGATATGGGCACGCTAATCACATACTGAGCCATATCCTCACTCATCTTCCAAGTCTTCGCCACCCTCTCAATAGCAGTCCCTTTATCTTTCGATTTCCTGAGTATATCAATAAACTTGTCAATATCATCAAGAACCTTTATAATAGAAAGTAGACGCTCAACTCTCTCTGAGAGTTTGTCAACCTCCGCGCTATATTTACTAATAAGGTACTTTTCTCTCTCCCGATACCACGTACTAATAGCCTCTTTGACCCCCACGGTGCGCGGCCTATTATCTAACCCTACAGCGACACAATTCACATTATGTGTATACTTAAGTCCCGTATTTCCATGCACCAAAGTTGTTATTAATTCATTTCTCTGCTCTTTCGTTTTCGTCACGAGTACGATCCTAACCCCCTCTCGGCTAGAATGATCGGCAGCGTCGAGAAGTCCGGGAAGCTTATCCTCCTCGGCAAGAGCCCGTACCTTCTCTAGAAACTTCTCGGAAGAACCATTAGCGAGGCGGGTGATCACCAAGGCCGGCCTGGTCGATCTTTTACCCCACTTCATGTCGTCCTGAGTCTCCCACTCCCCAAGGACAGTGATTGATCCCCTACCCTCCTTAAGCGCATTGACAAGGCCATCATCTCTTACGACTCTTCCCCCTTGCGGGAGTTCTGGTGGGTGGGAAAACTTTGCAAGAAAAGACTTATCGCTAATATCCTTGTTCTTAATCCACGCTCTCGTAGAGGCTATCACATCACTGAGGTTATAGGGCACGTAGTGACATGCATATCCAGAGGCGATCCCCTGTGCACCTGTTAATAGTAGAGCGGGTAGCTTAGGAACATATCTGACCAGCTCGCTGCTGGTACCGTCATAGTTCGGCCTCCAGTCTCCCAACCCTCTGGCGACTTCATCCATGTATAATTTCTCTGCCACCTCTGTGGCCCTCACTTCCAGATACCTGGGCGCAGCAGGTGGATCTTCTGATACCATCTGGCCGGCATACTCACCAGTCTGTATCGATCCCCCCGCATTGCCGTGAATATCTGTAAGAACGTATCTCATGGTGCATTGCTGCCCCATGTTAATAATGGTCGATGAACAGTTACCTTGGGGGTGATATCTGCCTAGAACATTCCCCTCCAGCTTTGTAACTTTACAATATGCCGATGAGCTCTTGAGATTCAGATCACTCATCCCCATAAGAACTCGTCTCTGAGCGACTTTGAGCCCGTCTACGATGTCTGGTAGGGCCCGGTTATAAATCGCCGTAGAGTAGGATAAGAAGTCTCCTATCAACTCGTCGGTAATAGATACGCTGTTATTCATTTCCTACGGGATAAACACCGATATTTCGAGACAACAAAAAGTATCCTATATCCTTGTTAAAATACTCGATATAGGTTTCTTGACCATTGAGTATGAAGTTGTTATAATAGTCTTTTACTATATCCATTTCCTCCTCGCTTTGCATCTCTGAGGGGAAGATGCTCCTTAGGCAGAGGGTACCGTCTTCCGGGTCTAGTTCCATAATCTCCACCGTATCACCGAATACGGGGTGTTCTATTCTGACTTTGAAAGTTGTCATATCAACCTGCACAACCTCCTTAATGATGTCTGTACGATCGGATAGATACTGCCCCTCTACGTAAATTTCGGGATATCGCTTTAATCTTTGCATGACTCCTTAGTGCTACAATGCTATCAACTATACACCATAATATTCTATGAATCCCGTCACTGAGCTGAAGAAGATGCTAAAGGAGATGGAAGAGGTTGAGACGGGCAGGAAAAGCCCGAGGATGAAGGACATTAGGGTGAGGAGGGACGTGGCCGATAAACTCGAGGCATGGAAAAAATCATGGGGAGACAAGACTCTAACCGACGCTTTAGACCGGGCACTGACAATGGCTAAGGGAGAACTGCAGAGCCTGGTTGATGATTTGGAGGAATAGTGTTATACTCATAGAGTTGACGTCTACAACGATGAAACAAAAAACTACCTTCGGCCCCTTCGAAACCTTCGTTCACTGCCATGATGACACCTATAACCGGATGGATAAGGCGGGCCGTTGCGGGGTATGCGGTAAACCGACCCATTACAAGTCCTTGTATTCTGCCGAATTCTGCTGTAGTGTAGAGTGCAGCAACGAGCTCTGGTGCGAAATCAGTGAAAAAGTTGCCACGACCCATACCAGGAAGAAAAACTCCCATGGCAAAAGAAAATAAAGTCGAAGAGCTTTACGCTATTGCCACTGACCCCGGGTCAGGAGCCAAGAAACTCTCTTGGGCCTGGGGTCAGACTAAGTCGTCGAGAGTTAGGAAGGCTATTGCCAGTAATCCTAACTCCGACTCAAAAATCTTAGCCATGGCGGCGAGATTGTATATCAAAGAGGTTATTAATAACCCCTCCTTAGAGCTGATTAATCTATTTAACGAAGATAAGTTCGTTAAGGAGATCTATGAGGCTTATATGGATCCCCGCAAATATACCCGGACTAATGTAATCTTTCACTCCAGTGAGAAGGAGAATATTGCCCGAGCGATCGTAGTTTCTCCAAATCTCCGGACCTACGATCCCCTGAGCTCGGTAATTTCTTTTATTAATCAAACAGAATTTACTAGAGAGCTTAAAGACCCCGTTGTAAAGGAAAATATACAGAGGATTGTAAAATCCAATCTTGATCTGATCAATCTACCCACCGCCATCTTCTTCATGAAGTGCGATGTGATCGATATCAATGATTTCGAGTCTTCTCTAGATCAGAGAATGCCCGAGGCCAGGTCTTCCAACTGGGTAGGTAAATCTACCTACTGTAAGTTTTTCTCTAACTTGTCTGAAAGTTCTGCGACCTACGAGACCCTGCTGAAGTTTATTTACACAGCTACTCCGGGTAATGTCAGGGACTTTATCAAGGTGGTCAGGGGAGATGCCAACGCATCGTCTGATGAGCTGCTAGATTTGTATGCCAGCTTGTATAAAGACTCCCTTCATATCGATGTGAAGCTCAAGAGGCAGCGGAAGATAGTTTCGAGAATGAGTTATAGCTATAACTCTAATAGTTTGAACGAAGATGACTGGAGCAGTCACCTCTGCGACTTACTCTGGACCGCGATTATTTCCAGAAATAAAGAGGCGGTGAGAAACTTTGACTTTGAATCCATCTATACAGACCTGAACAGAGTCGGGCTTGTAGAGGAAATGGGACCGTATCGATGCCCGTTGAAGTTTGAATGCGGCGGGATTTCTAGTAAGAATAAAATAATCGACAAGCTGTTGGCGCTGAAGGACGACAAAGTCCTGGAGTTTTTCCTGACCAGCGGAATGGTAATAGACCACTGGTTTGTTACTAAAGACTCCAATAGCGCGGAATTTAAACTTGTTGAAAGGATCAACTCTATTAACGAGCGTAAATTTCTTAACGGAGAGCGTTTACTCTACGGGTATTCAGACATCGATTGTTCTCCGTGTCCCAGCATCGGCGTAAAATTTCAAAACGGATTTTATTCAGATATGAAGAGGTTTAAGGTATCTACCACTTACAGAGAGTCCGATGCCGATCTTTTGAAACTACCTCTGCCAGACGTATCTGGCAGGGCAGACTTTGGAGTTTTGGATAAGATCTCTACCCCATAAGGTCGTCCCAAAACTTCTTTATCTTGTCATCGTAGAGCCGCTTCACCTTAATCGACTGATACTTCTGAGCTCCAGTCGGATTAGTGCCATCCCGATCGTATTCGATTCCGATCGGGGGGTACTTTGCCGATGTAATAGCGATCAAGGTTGATACTCCGTCCTCTCCGGCTTCCATCTTCTTCTTGACCACTTTGACCCGTTTTTCAAAAGAGTCAGGGTCCAGAGAATTGCCCAGCCAAGCCCGTACCACATCTTCAGCGGTAAGTGTTTTGCTAGGGCTAGTACTTACCGTTGATTTTGTTCCCATATTTTCTAGATTTCTACGGAACCGGGTGGGCAAGTAGCTAGATGCCCGACCG
>Ga0099846_1000371_pt1 | contig 18597 bp, 7 predicted proteins | sample CB_VirMetaG_FD_78180 | JGI IMG/M metagenome (GOLD analysis project Ga0099846, IMG submission 78180) | Freshwater to marine saline gradient viral communities from Chesapeake Bay - CB_1504_1 Viral MetaG | ecosystem: Environmental > Aquatic > Marine > Coastal | place: USA: Chesapeake Bay | collected... | reverse complement strand
GGTGTTGATGATACTTATGAAACTATTCTAATTCCTTCATCTGTAAGCGTATTTAGCCTAGATGGAACATCAGTATCTGATATCTGTGACGTAGTTAGTACTAGCCCTCTTCTAGAAGCTACTGTCGCTGATGATGCTAATGATATCGTGCTGGCTACTAAAGATGAGATCTATACACCTGCTGGTCCTACTGACTACAGCGCATCTCTATCTTATGCTCATGATCCAAACTCTGTAGATAAATTTTATATATCTCTATTTGACTCAATTTCTTGGGTTAAGGACTTTAGCAATTTAGTACCTAACTTTACTTTAAAGAGCAATCTAGTTCTTCAGGGTGCTGCACCAAGCTCTTACTCTATTGATTCTGCTCCTAATAGAGACAGTACAGAGTTAGGAGAGTATTTTAAGTTAGTACCAGTAACACTTAACAACATGCTTCATCACTTTACTCAAAAAGCTCTGTCTCAGCTTCCTATTGTTGCTGATGTAGATATTGCTAGTGACATGAGAAGCATTCAGGTTAAGTCGAAGATCATTGGCTCAGGTGGTGCTGTAGAAGTAGTAGGCGGCAACGCAAACTCAGTCAGCTACTCTATATTCGATGAGGGTGTTTCAGTAACTCAGAATGGCAAGAACTACACTGAGCTCACCACACAATCTTCTCCTGTATCTATCACCGATGGCACTCTAGTAGTAATCGAGAACACTAATAGTGCTCAGCGCCTATCTAGATTGCAGGTTGGTGATACATTAGATGTAGTAGCTAATGTTAATCAGACTGCTCACTATCTATTTAACGCGAAAGACTGCAACCTCAATAATGCAGTTAAGATGAGCACAACTGATGTATCAGCTAGCTATGGTAGACCTGCAAATACAGTTTGGCGCTGGACTTTCAATGATGCAGGATCTAAGCTTAGAGTTGTGTCTTTGTCTAGTTGGGTTCCAACTAACTCACCAAATGATTTCAACTCTGCAGGCACTTTTACAACAGCAACTTTGCTTACTGAAGTTATTCAGGCAGGCTCTGCAACAGATGAGCAAATAGTAACTCTCTCAGTCAACGGTACCCCTAATCAGGGTGACTACTTCTTCTTTGAAGGACCTAGCGGAGACACATACGCAGTATGGTTTGATGTAGATGGCGCCAACAGTGCTCCAACAGGCGGAGCTACTCCTTACGGACTATCGACTTATCAGATCGAGATTAATATCCTAAGCTCAGATACACCAAACGAGATTGTCACTAAGTTGAGTAATGCTCTACTAGGCGATGTCAACTTCTTGAATGATTTCCAAGGTGTTCAGCTGCAGGGAGCTAACTTCGATGATGCTGTGGCAGGCGATCTGTTGATGGCAGGTGGTTCACTTAACTCAAGTTGGAGCTACGGCAATAGGGTTATTCAAACTGGCGACGGTAAAGTATCCGGTTTTCCTATCATTGCAGCAACCTCTAGTTATGTTGATGTAGCAAATCCATATGGTCAAACTATGACCGATGAGCTGATCGATGCCGGTACAGTTCAGGTCACTCCTACTCCTATTATCGAGTGGCGAGTTGGACACTATGCAAGACCAACTGTAACAAGCGCAGTTGTGGCTAGCGGTATAGTATCTGTAAGCACTACTGGTGAGCATGGCTTAAATGTAGGCGATGTATTTGATCTAGAAGACTCTGCTCTTGCTCAAACAGCAACAGTATCTTCTGTTATTGATCAGATTAACTTCACTTTCATCGACTCAACAGCAGCAGCTGATGGAACTTATGGTGGCGGCACAATTGTTACAGCTCAAGTTCCGACTAAGTACAGAATCGAGAAGCTTGGCTTCAATAATCTTTATCGATTACAGCATGTGTCTGGCCAATCGCCTCGATTTACCGATTTTGGCGTTGCTGTTGATGACCTGATGAGTATTGCTGGATTGACATTCTCCAGTAACAATACTGGCACATTTAAGGTATTAGGTGTAGACAATGAGTCAGTAATATTCGAAAACTCGCTTGCTACAGAGCAACTTAATCTTTTGGTCCCATTCAACAATCTTTCGACATCAGTTGTATGGGTTTCTAACTTGGATCAAGTTACTGGCAATGAAGGCGACTTTAAGAATGTATCTATCGGCGACTGGATCAAGAAAAAAGAAGACTCAGAAGACAAGTTTGTTCAAGTTATCGGCATGACGGATAGTGGCAATGCTCCTACTACTCAAGGCGAGCTAGCAGTTAAGTTGCTTTTAGGATTCAATTACAAAGGCACAACCTCTATATCGGAAGGCGTATCGTTTGATCAGCTAAATGATGTGGGTGCTGGTCACGAGCTTCTTGATGTAGATCATATTCGATTTTTTGAAGGCGATTCTTTGAGAATAAATGATACTCTTTTTGTAGACAATATCGCTAACTCAAGCTGGTTCTCTTCGTCTAATGCCGGCTCCTACACTGTCACACAGTATGGTACTGATGCAACTCTTCGCCCGTTTATCCGAGTAGACAATAGTCTAGCGATCTCGCAATCGAATATTAGTGTTGGAGTTAGCTTGCAAGGCTTCTTCATTCTAGAGGGTGAGTCATCTAAGTTTAGCACCGTTAGATTAGTAGAAAACTCTATCATTGATGAGAATAACTCAAATAGACGTCAGATCTACGTTACTCCAGACACTAGAGCATATAAGATGTCTAGATCAAACGGTACACTGATCAAGCCACTAGGTAAATTTGGTTACTCTAACGACGTGACAGTTGGCATTGATGGCTACAACTACTATACTGGTCTCTTAAGAACAGTTCAGAGAGTGGTTGATGGCTTTGAGCCAGATCCAACTACCTATCCTGGAAGGCGAGCAGTGGGTAGCGCGATCGAGATTCTAGCTCCACTACCTAAGAGAATCAAGATTGCTCTAGATGTGGTGACAAAAGAAGGTGTCAACATCAACGAGATCGTTAATGACATAAAGTCCTCTATCATCGATTATGTTGATGATCTTGGAACTGGCGACGATGTGATCTTGTCAGAGATTATCGTTCGTGTAATGGAGATTTCTGGCGTAGAGTCGGTTGTTTTTACAACTCCATCTCCAGACACTGATCGGATTGCAGTAGCTGACAATGAGAGATCTTTCATCACTTCAAATGACATAGCAATCGCGTAGGTGATTAATGGCTTCGAATAAAAATAAAATCGATCGCTTACACGACTTGATGCCAAAGATTTTCAAGACGAAGATCAATCCTAACTGGAAGGCAGTAATAGAAGCTCTCGGTGAACAAGACGACTTATTGTTTCAGCTAGTGCAAGAGGTGAAGAAGCAGTTCTTCGTTAAAACTGCTAGCAGGCCTTACCTCGATACTCTAGGAGCAAACGTAGAAGTTGCTAGACCTAGACAAGTAGGGATGGATGACAGCACCATGCGTCGATTCATCCCTGTCATGTCATATCAACCTAAGCAAGTTAAGTTGATACTAGATCAGCTGCTCGACATCTTCTTCTTCAGAGAGTCAACTAGTGCATTCACTCAATCTAGTTTATTTGAGCCATTTGTGTTAAAAGATGGTTGGCAACTAATTTACAAAGTAGATAATACGAATGAAGAAGTAATTACTTTTAGTACTACTGACTTTGTAGATATATCTAATGCTACTGCAAATGAAGTTGCTAGTGCCATCAACAGACAAGCTGAGCATAGTTTTGCCGTCGTTTTTGATGATAGAGTAAATAAAATTAAGTATGTTAGACTATTTACATCTACCGTTGGTGCAAAAGGCTCTATACAGATAACAGGCGGGCAAGCTAACATAGGATTGAGGTTTGTTGGCTTCAATGATCTGGCTGGATCGGGATCAGATACAGAGTGGACAATTACGAAGATTGGTGACACAATCACTTTTCAGCATACAGGTGGTACGTCGCCTAACTTATCTTCAGTATCAGTTGGTGATGTAGTTTTAATTGATGTCCCAGATAATAGTGGATCTTTCACTATAACTGATATCAATCTCTCATCTGCATCTTTCTCTTTCATCAACTTGTTTGGTACTGCCGGCACTTTCGATCATTCTCTTTATCCTGATTCTTCAGTAAACTTCATGACCCCAGAAAAATTCTTCGTATACACAAAAGAATCAAGAGCTATAGTGTGGGAGACTAGACCCGGTCAGATTATCGTTGAGATGCCTGCTACTCCCCCTGTCGTTAAGAGATCATTGAAGGGGTCAGCTCACTTAAATGGTTGGGTAGGTCAAGTAGTAGATGTAACTAATAGTACTACTTTAGAGTTAGCTAACGCGGATGAGTGGCCAACTAGTGGTGCATTCATACTTCAGCCAACGTGCGAAGTTCAGACTCACTATCTAACTGATTCAGAAGACTCATACGATTCGTTTCAGTTTAAGACTCGATTTGATATTCAGAGTTTCAGGTATACTTACACTGGAAAGAGCGGCAACTATTTAACAGGCATAAGTCCTAGTCTACCAAACGAGTCAGGGATATTTGAGGTGGCAATTAGCTCGTTAGTGAGGCAAGGTACTGAGGTGACTGTTACTACTACTTCACCTCATAATTTTAGAGAAGGCGAATCAGTAAGACTACAAAACTTCTCCTCTAATCTGTCCACCACTGGGGTTAGGGTCGATGTGTCACTTGCTGACACTGCTACGGATGTCGCTACTAAATTAGCTGTAGTATTAAACTCTTTATCAGATTTTAGTGCAACTAGCTCTTTCGATACAGTTGAGATAACAGACGCTAGCAATGGTGCAGCAACAGATGCTTCTGACGTTGATAGTGGAACACTTATTACAGTTACCCAGCAAGGCACTGTATCTCTTCCAGAGATCACAGAAGCTATAGTGCTAGCAGGCTCAAGCTATGATGTGGTGGGAGACGCACTTAGATTTAACATTAATAGCTCTAGCGGCAACAGTTATCATGTGTGGTTCAACGTAATTGATGGAGTTAATCAACAAATTAATCCTGGCATGAATGATCTAGATAGCTTTAGTGCTGAGATTGTGTCGGTGCTATCTGGCTCTTCATTTACTGTTCAGCAGGCTGGAGAATCAGGCCAAGCAAACGGAGGGGTTGCTAGGGTTGAGAGATTAGGTATAGCAAATGAAGGATTAGCTTATTTAACATCGGCAAACCTTAATACTGGAATTCTGGGACCAAATGTTTGGGACAGCAACGCTGCTTTTGTGCTATCATCTCTAACTTCTCAAACAGCTCAAGAGATTAAGCAAGGCACCAATGTTAAGACTTTGACTATTGACTCAGTAAACAATATTCCAAATGAAGAAGGTTTTGTCATCTTTGGATTTGGTACAGAAGCTCAAGAGGGTCCCGTAAGGTATCTTTTTAAGCCCAACAATAGCACCATGCAGATTGACCCTGCTTACTTCTTTCAGAATACTCACCCAGTAGGTACAGCAATCACGGTAATCAGAAAACGAGGTGCTCATACCATTAGCACAACTGGCAGAGAGTATGCTCCTTACGTTACTGATCCTGCGATTGCTAGAGAAGTACTACAAGACCTTCTTCTTAAAGTTAAATCAGTAGGTGTATCTATGGAATTCCTCATTAGGTATCCAAACCAACTATACGCCACTCTTGACGTATACCGAAGTGGAAGTGACTTGCTATATCCTGTGAGTTCTGAAGATTAAAGCTTCTGACTAGCAATACGGTATAATTTTAAAAGTTAATGTAGCCAACTAGCAGCATGAGAGTCTAATTGTGGCATCTTGCAGCACAAAGAGTAAGAGTAGGTCGGGAGGTGTGCCATCGCAGTTCTAGGTAGACTCCTATTTGGAAGCGCGCAACGCTTAGATTTGCCTGACTTATTGTCAATCGACAGCTATGTTGCTGGCGACTTTAAATATTTGATTCAAAGCTTCGTTGGATCTGATACTCCTTATATCTTGAAGGGCTTTGAGGTAATTCAGCCGCAAGATTCAATCGGCACAGAGAATATTTCTATCTCTGTTGCTGACTCTATTGTTTACTATCCATCTGCTAAAGCCGGTAGCTTCTATCATGGATTAGAGGACGGGAGCTCAGACGCTCTTCCTCTCGTGCCTACTCTAAGAAAAAATGCAACTAACTTCGTATACTTAAGCTTTAGTACTAAAGACTCAAGCCGTGACACAAGAGCTTTCTGGGATCCAGATAGCAACGGTGGCGAGGGTGCTGAGTTTAGTCAATACATCAATACCCAAACTGTGCTAACTGTAGAAGTTGGCGTTTCTGTTACCTCATTTCCAGAAGGTACAGTTCCTGTATGTAAGGTAATAGTAGGCACTTCTACCATTAGCTCAATACAAGATTGTCGCCACATGATGTTTAGGCTTGGTACTGGCGGTATCAACCCTAACCCATTCTCAACTTATGACTTCAGAAGTCTTCCTAGTTCTTCTTATGAGAGAGGCGAGCCTTCTACCACGATGACTTCTGCTGCTGATGCTAATGCGTTTCAGGGTGGAGATAAAAACATTCACTCCCTAAAGGAGTGGATGGATGTGGTGATGACTCGCATCAAGGAGTTGGGTGGCACAACTTACTGGTACCAAGGCAACTCCGGCAGCGGTTCAGCACCTAGTATCTCTAATGTTTTTACTGATGCCTTGGGATCTACTCTTAAATCTAAGGGAGAGTGGATCCACGATGAATCAAATCCTGGTGAAGTTAATTGGACAGAAGACATAGTTTACTATTCTTTGACTGATCCACGAGAAGTAATTATTAGAGCTAACACCGTTACGCTATCTAATGACGAAGTAGCCTACGTAAATTTCACCAGAGATGCTGATCTTAACACTTCTGCGACGCCAGTTACTTGGAAAGCAACAGTTGGTCTAGACGTAGTTGATGGTCCAGTAGGAGCTTTCGAGAACCTCTCTAAAGGTGACTGGGTCAAACGACGATCAGACTCTAAGCAATACTATGTACGAGTTGAAGAGTTCTATGCAGATTTCGGTGCAACAGGTGGTACAGCATCGCCTGCACTAGCAAAATCGATTAAGTTAAGCGATCAATACCTAGGTACTGGTGGTAGCGATCTAGGCGAATACACTAAAGGCGAGTATCTTCTAACTGATATTCAAGTTGATCCTAGATCTAGTGCTGATCCAGTAGCTGCTGGCGGCAACTTCTTCTGGCTTGCGTATCGATCTGATACGATAGTTGGTTTAACTGGTATTACACCTAAACAACTTTCTCTATCTATTGACTCTGCAGATGGACAGAGAGCGAGGGTTACTTCTGCTGCACATGCTCTCATCGATGGTGACAGAGTTACTATCACAACTGGCATATTTGCAGGCACATATAAGGTAGAAGTAGAAGACGCAGACATTTTCTATATCGAGACTCCTGTACTCGGATCAGATGCAGCTGCAGATGCTTTCTATGCTATTGTAGAAACTGCAGCGCTCAACAATGGCTATGCATATCAACTAGAAAGTGCATCTCATGGTCTGCAGAATGACCAGCATGTCTCTATCAGTGGCACAAGCACAGGGTACGACGATTCTTATCAGGTAAGTGTTAGATCTCAAACGTTGTTTCAGATCCCTATCAGCTCGTTTATCCCTAATCCTGGTCCAGTATCTGCTGCTAGAGTAGCGCTACCGAGAGTAAATGTTAAGACTGAGTTTGGTACTGTTAAGGTAGTTCAAGGCGAATCGATCGACATTGGCGACAGTGAATCAGATAATATTAAATCCTTTATCGGTATGGATTCACTGGCTCAAAGTACACCTAACTACTTAGCTCCTAATGGATATAATGCTCTAAACGGGTACCAAAACTATAACTCTGATCCTCAAGATAGCTTAACTACACGCGTCTCTAAGCTAACTGCCATGATGGCTGACAGAATTCAAGATCGTGGTTTAAGAATTCTTGGGCGCACTAATATCAGCAGTGAAACACTAGCTGGCAATCAGATTATTAAATCTACCCATGATCTAATCATCAAGAAGCCTGCTGGTCCAGATCAGACTATTCAGATCGCAAACAACGACATTATAATGCCTGCAAACTCAGTTGCAGTAGTTGAGATCGATCGCAATGGTAGTGCTCCTCTAGTACCTTCAGTAGAAAGCTGGGGCAGCACACACCTACTAGAAGAAAATAAGATTATTCTGTTCTATAGATTTGCTGACCAGATTGTGTATACCTGGGACAAGCAGATTCTTCAGCCGTTTGAACATGTTAATACTGGTAAAGCGGAAGATGCACAGAACAGAAATGCCATCGTCTATATTCCTGGTGCAGTCCGATGGATCTCCGGAACTGGAGATATCATTCTTGACATGCTCCAGCATCCCGAAGAAACAGAGATCACAGCAGAACCAGCTTCTGGTTTTGCTCAAAATGCTTGGTTTAGGATTTACTCTGCTAAAGACGTAAATAATTACTATGTTTGGCTTAATAAAGATGGCGGAGGCTCTGATCCTGGTGCAGGTGGCGTAGCTCTACAAGTCAATGTTCTAGGTTCAGATTCTGCTATTGACGTGGCTGCCAAGATTGCTGCTGTAGTAAATGCTCAAGCTGACTTTGCTGCTATGTCAGTTGGTGCTACTATTAAGATCACTAATGCTGACGTAGGTCCTGCTACTGATGCTGTTGATGGTGCTATACCTACTAACTTTGTATTCGACGTGGTTTGCCAAGGCGTTGATCCTGATCCAACGATTATTATCCCAGGATCGGTGAATGACAACTCAATTGATGCAGATGCCATAAACTTGCTTGGTACGCTGCAACTTCAACCAGATGAGTCAGCTTGGGTTCGTGTTGATAGATTCGGTGCAAAAGTATTCAATACAGTAAGCACGAATCCGTTGGTAGAGGACAGTCAATTAGCAGGTGCTATCTATATCACATCAACGGACGACGTACCAGTTGATCAAGATGTATTTGTTCTCTTTAGCAGAGTTGGTGACAACCTAATTCAGCATCATCGTCATCAGAATCCAGATTCTAATGTATATGAAGAGAAAATTGAGATCGTAGCTGCTGCACCTGGTGCAGGTGAACTCCTAGGTCCTGTCCCTTCAGGGACAAACATTATTCTCCCATTTGACAGCAGAGACGCAAACAGTCCGCAAACCTATGTAGTAGGTGCTGGCTTCCTAGAGATGTATCTAAATGGCCAATATCTTACTCTAGGCGAAGACTGGTTAGAAGTTGGTCCAGTAGATTGCGAATCAAACAAGATTCAGATTAATCAAGAGCTTTTCCCTGGCGATCGACTCACTTTCCGAATCGATACCAACGGTGGTGTGTATTTTGCTTCTTCTGGTGGAGGTGGAGGCGGAAGCTCTTCGCTACAGGATGCTTATGAAGCAGGGCGAACTATCACTACTAACCCATCTCAACCAATTGTTATTGGTGGGCCTAGTGGTGAGAAGTTACTCGTTATCCAAGGCGATATTGATGTAACAGGTGTAATTGATCCTAAGGCTATCACCTTCACACCCCAAGTTTCTAATCCTCTAGGGATCTCAGATAGAGGGTTGTGGGTCAATACTTCAGATGAGCTTATCTTTGAGCGATCAGGTGGTGCATTAGTTAATCTAGTGCAAGATCTGTTATACAGAGATGGCTCCAAGCCTATGCTAGCTGACCTAAATATGAATAGCAATCAGCTAATAAATCTATCTGCTCCTGTAGATCCAGATAACGCAGTTACTAAAGGTTACGGTGATTCAACTTATTTATTTCAAGATGGTAGCACTCCATTCTCTGGCGATCAGAGCATGGATGGCAACAAGCTAACAGATCTAGGTGCACCTACTTTAGCAGGGGATGCCACTAGAAAATCATATGTAGATAGCGCCATCTCCACTCTCCAAGCTCTTGCTGCATCACTGTACTTGAGATTAGATGGTACAGTGCCTATGGCAGCTGACCTTGATATGGGGACAAACCAGATTATAAATCTCGGTAATCCTATATCAGCTCAAGATGCAGCTACGAAGAGTTACGTAGATGGCCTAGAAGCTGATCTTTTGAAGCTTGATGGCACTCGATCTATGACTGGTTCATTAGATCTAGATGGCAATGCTATAGTAAATGTTCTCGACCCTGTCAATGCACAAGATGCAGCTACAAAAGCATATGTTGATGCTCAGACTGCTCTATCAGGTGAAGGCAGCTTTGACAGCTACACTAACGCAGAAGCAACGACAATTCTTGCTGGTACTCTAGTTGTTGCTAGCAAAGTTAATCCAAAGCAGATCTTGAGAGCTAATGCATCAACTCTATCTGGCGTAGATAGCTTCATTGGTGTTGCGTATGAGAACATTGCTCCTGCAGCTCTTGGATTGGTTCAATTAACAGGTGAAGCTACTGTTATTCCTGCTTCTGGACTTACTGTTGGCGAAGAAGCTTATGTATCAACAACTTCTGGTCAAGCTACAGACAATGCACCTAGTGGAATTGGTGAAGTAGTTTATATCATCGGTGTAGCAACATCTGCAAATCGTGTTGTTCTTGCTCCTAGATTTAGTCTAGTAGTAGAAAATAATTACGAAGAAAAGATGACTATTGTTTCTGGTGCACCAGCAGACGACAATGAATTCACTGGTCCAGTAACTGCTGGTACTAATCTAACTCTTCCGCTAGATTCAAGAAATAGCAACGCAGCTCGTCAATACTTGGTGGGCAACGGGGATTTAGAACTGTACTTGAATGGTCAAAAGCTTCTTAAAGATGCTGACTACACAGAGATCGGAACTCTAGGGACATTGAGTTCGACAATTCAAATTGATCTAGATTTGGTCGTTGACGATGTACTGATTTTTAGAGATTCTTCCAGAAACATCAATATCTTCGCTAGTGGTGGTCCTGGTGCTTCTGCACTTAATGATCTAAGTGATGTAATAGTTTCTGCTCCAGCAAATGGCGATCTGCTAATCTTCAACTCTATCAGCTCCTCATTTGAGAACGTTGCCTCTCCTTTTGGTGAAGTAGATCAAGGTGCAAACATTGGCACTGGTGCTGGTGAAGTTTTTAAGCAGAAAATTGGTGATACTCTAGAATTCAGGAAGATCAGCGCAGGTCAAGATATCGCAGTATCTATAGTTGGAGACAATGTTCAAATCTCCTCTATTTCTGGTGCTAGTGCTTACTTCTTAGAAAATATCACTAATCTACAAGGTCAATCTACAATATACTCTGCTGCACCATACGGAATTCATCAAGATCGACTAGATGTTTATCGCAACGGCATCTTATTGATGAATTCTGCTACTGGCGGTTTGCCAGTGGATAGATATCTAGAAAAGAGCAGAAACAGCATTCAGCTAGACATGGCTGGTTTTGCCGAAACTAATGAAGTATTTACTCTCGTAAATAATGATTCTGTTGTTTATAAGATCACCATAACTGGTCAGATTGGCTCTGTCTTAAATATTCCTGCGTACATAATGGGCGACGACTCACTAAAAGTATTTAGAAATGGCCAGCTCATGAATACAGCAGGCTATGGCGATCCGCAAGATCAGTATTCAGAAACGTCATCTACCTCAATTACACTAGCGCAAAGTGCAGTAGCTGGCGAGATCTTTACAATCATTTCTGGCGATGCACCGTCTTTCAGAGAAGATAGAACTAGTATCATTGGGACTGTCATTTCTAGCTTGCCGACTTACAATGTTGGGTCAGGCGAAATGTTAGTATATCGTAATGGGATATTGATCTTCAACTCGCTTACTTTAGGTACGATTGAGCAGAGATATTCCGAGACTAGCTCTACTAGTATAACTCTGCAAGATGCAGCTGAATCAGCAGAAGTTTTTACTTTTATTAGCAAATAGAAGGGTTAGAGATGCCGATTTTTAATAAACAGCTCGAAAGTGCACCCAAAATACTAGAAGCATTGTTGACTGCACCTTCGACAGGGCCAGGTAATGGCGCATTCTTCACCAAAGACGTGGGTGGCGTAGTAGAAGGTTTCTACGTAGACTCAAATGGCGTAGAAGTCCAAATAACATCTAACGGCAATCTAATATTCCCAACTGCTGGTGAAGCCAACACTGCTTCTAGCTTAGGCACTGGCGAAGATATCTTTAAGCAAAAAACAGGGGTCAATCTAGAGTTTAGAAGTATTCGAGGCGATGGCTCAACTATTGCAGTTAGTACTATAGGCGATGACATCGTTATCAGTGCTCCAGCTTTAGGTGAAGACAATACAGCCTCTAACCTACCTGGTGGTACTGGCATTTTTGCCTCAAAAGTTGGTGTAGATCTGCAGTTCAAATCTTTGATTGCTGGTACTGACATCACCTTTGTAGAGGGTGCCAACACCATCACGATCAACGGATCTTCTAGCGGTGAAGCTAATACTGCATCAAACGTTGGTCTCGGAAACGAACTGTTTAAGAATAAATCTGGAGTAGATCTTCGTTTCAGAACACTTATTGCAGGTACTGGGATAACTCTCACGAATTCTATCTCTGGTGATGAGATCGTCGTCGCAGCAACAGGCAGTAGCGGATCTCCTATCACTATTAGAGATGAAGGCTCCATTGTTGAAACTTCTCTTACTGAGATTAACTTCACTGGTACTGGGGTTACTGCATCTCAAACAAGTCCTGGTGTAGTAAGTGTTGCTATTACTAGTGGAGGCGGACCAGGAACAGATGAACTGGTTAAGGTCTCATCGAATGATACTACTGGTAACTATCTACTCAATAAGCTAGTTGCTGGTACAAATATTACTTTGACTGAAAACAACAACGGCGGCAATGAGACGATCACGATCAGTGCTAGCGGTAGCTCAGCACCTTCTATCACAGTAGAAGACGAGGGAACTCCTCTAACTACTGCGGTTACTAAATTTAACTTCGTAGGTGCCGGAGTTACCGTCACTGAGCCAGTAGCTGATCAAATTACTGTTACAATTCATGGTGGTGGTGGTGGTGGTGGTGGTGCATCAGTTAGCGACATCGCTTACGCAGTTAGCTGGAACGGAGATACTGCAACAGCGCCGTCCAAGAACGCAGTATACGACAAGATCGTTACGATGGATTCAGCTATCTCTGCCAATACGGCTAAAGTTTCAGCAGACGGCTCCATCAACACTCACTCTGATGTAACTGTCACTACTCCATCTAACGGGCAAGTGTTGACCTATCAATCAGGTCAGTGGATCAACGCTGCGTCTGCTGGCGGTGGATCGATAGCAGTAGAAGATGAAGGGTCAGAGATCGTAGCTTCTGCTGCTAGAATCAACTTCACTGGTGCTGGAGTTACTGCTAGCGATGCGGGTGGTGGAGAAGTTACGGTTACTATTGCAGGTGGCGGTTCAGCAGCCGTAGAAGCTGCTTTTATTACTGTACCTACTGGTGCATCTCTTTCTGCGCGCCTTGCAGCGGCTACTGGTGTTCCAGCAGGCTGGTCTCTTGTACTCGGTAACGATGGAACTGTTGATTCAGGTCTAACGACTGTCGGTGCAGCAGCAACTGATCTGGTTATAGTTCATGGTTCCGGCAAATCACCGGGATCGGTAAAAGTGATGAAAGATTTTGGTGGACTTGTAAGACAACAAGTTACTTATGACCCAAGTACTGGTGATATCTTAGAGGACAACTCTTACAACCAGATTCTACTAAAAGATATAGAAAGTGGGACTAAAGCGGGCACAGCAGAGTTTCATATTACGGTAATCATCCCACTGTAAGAGGTAATACATGTTGCCATCAGCTACCACAATAACAGCTTCGGCTGGAAGTACAGGCACTTACACAGCAACAGTACTGTTCTCTGATGCTGCAAAAGCACCTTTCGTCCGAGTAGGTGATGTTCTTAGAGATCGTCTCGGCAACGAATACAACATAACTGGTTGGGCGTCGTTCCCTAGCGATTTCTCTACCGGCACCTCAATGAACCTAACTTCAATTACTGCCGATATAGCACCGGCTACTTTCGGTGGTTTCGGTAATGCCTCAGTTTTTACTCCCGGGCAAATAGATGTTCGTCCAGCTGTTCAGTCCGCAGGACTGGTAAATACACAGACACTTAACAGTGGTCAGAACTTCTCATACAACCTTACATGCACCTGGTTTGATGCCGCTAAAGTATCTAATGCAACCGTTGGTGACCATGTTATGGACAGCTCTGGTAAGGTGTATGAGATAATATCAACCAACAGCGGTGCCACCTCCATAGTGGCCGAAGAAGTAGTTAAAGAGGGTGTAACACCTAAGCTTGGTAGTGCAACTATATATCGACCTACTGCTGAACTATCTCTTTTCCAAGGTACTCCCGTATCTGACCCTGCTCGCACAGTAGTCAGAAATAGGGACGACTTTAACATAGATACTAGCCTGAAGTCTCTACAAGATCAGATTGACTCGCTATCTTCTGGAGGCTCTGGTTCAGTAGTTCAGTCTGACTTCTTGAATGATTCTGGATCAGCAATAGTAGCCTTCTCACCAGTCGCAGTAACTTCATCAGGAGGCATAAGCTCAGCAGACGTATCTTCTGAAGTAGATAGTCTAGCAGTAGTAGGAGTTACTACAGGGATAATAAACCATTCTACTTCCGGTCCAGTAGTTATGTCAGGTAGACTAGAGAACATAACTACTAGTGCAGCACTAAATAGTAAATTATTTATCTCTAGAGTCGGCGATCTTACAGAAGTAAAACCTAGCATAGGTGTTGGTAGTTTTGTAGAGGGCGATTTTGTTGTGGCAGTTGGTACTGTTGTTGAGAATGCCTCTAATCCTGCCAACAAGGACCTAATCGTAAACATTCAAGTTATAGGTCAACTATGATAGATCGAAAGATCAACGTCGAGAAGCTTACAGAAGAACAGTTAGCAAAAGCAGAAGCTGCTATATCAGAAAAGGTCAGAAACAAGATTGACTGGTTAGTTGATAGATGGAACCCAGTATTCTCTAAGAATAACCATAAATGTCGTGTAAAGATAGCTATAGGATATGAGAGTGAGATAACGCCAAGCTCTGATATCCAACTTGAGATCGATCCCACCTACGATTCTTCGGTAACGGAAAATCTAAAGAAAGATATTTTAGAGTCAATGATTGAATGTAATAAATTCCTTTCTAGATATGGTATAGTTTGCGATATGACTATGCTTACTGAGCCTGCTTAACTAAAAGTGCTTGATATAATCTCCTTGTTAGTACAATAGCCAACAAGGAGAAAAAAAATGGCTGATATTTCAAGGCTTTCACGCTTATTGAATGGCGTGCAGCGTCAAGTAGACATCTCTGCGAATACTCTAGTGGTAGATAATCTAAAAGTTAAGCTTGGCGGAGCCAACAGCTTTACCTTTAGTGGCACACTTACTAGTGATCGCACTATCTCTATGCCAGATGCCAACGTTGATTTGGCAGATATTGCTCTTAACACAGCTGCTCGTCACGCTGCTGTTACTCTCAATACTGATGATCCAACACAGCAAACGTTGAATCTAAGTGGTCAAGAGATTCAAGTAAATCTTGCAACTGCATCTACAGATGGTGCAATGTCTGCAGAAGACAAGAGTAAGTTGGATGGCATCGAAGCCGGTGCTACTGCTGATCAAATTGCTTCAGAAGTTCCATACACCAATACGACTTCTGGTTTGACAGCTAGCAATGTTCAGGCTGCTATTGATGAAGTAGAAGGCCGATTAGATACAGCAGAGTCAGACATTACTGCAGTAGAAGCAGATGTAGCGGATCTCGTTACACTCTCTGGTCTTGCTGCTAATTCAACTTCTCTTGGGATATTCTCAGGATCAACGATCCCTGATAACCAAACGATTAAGCAAGCTATACAAGCTCTAGAAACTGCTCACGAAGCTAATGCAGATCTTCTAGCTGGTTGGGAATGGCAGAATTCGTCTCTCGACTACATTACAAATAATACTCTTTTTGCTCCCCCTACTGAAGTATCAGGTGATCGCTATGTATTGAGTGCAGATGGTGGAACGCCAAATCCTGCATGGGACGGTGCATCTGCCGGTGATATCGTTGAGTTTGACGGTTCTGTTTGGGTTGCTACTACTCCTACTGTAGGGATGATCATCTCAGTCGATGACGAGTCTACTTCACTTCGTCAGTGGTCAGGATCTGCTTGGGTTCAGAAGTTCTTCGAAAGTACAACTGCATCAACCGGCTTGACTAAAGTTGGCTTCGACATTCAATTAGCAGATGCTGCTACTAACGCCTCTGGTATCCAGGTTGCTAGTGGTGCTATCACTCTAGAAAACCTAAGTGCTTTCGATACTGGTGATCTTGCAGAAGGTACTAACCTATACTTCACAGAAGCTAGAGTTCTTGCTTCTATTCTTGCTGGTCTAGATGTTGCTACCAACGGTACAGTAGCAGCTACTGACAGTGTTCTAGAAGCCATTGGTAAGCTTGCTGCTAATCAGTCTGATCTAGTTACTCTCAGCGGTGTTGCTCAAGGTTCAGTAGATCTTGGTACATTTACTGGGACTACTATCGCTGATAACTCAGACATCAAGTCAGCTCTCCAAGCTCTCGAAACAGCAGTAGAAGAGATTGATACTTCTGCAGACCTTACTCATACTCAAGCAGACACTAATGACTGGACTGTTGCAGACGGATCAACAGTTGCTGCTCACTTGGATGAGTTGGCTGACCGTGTAACTTCTCTAGAAGGCGGAACTGCTGCACTTACCTCTGACGAGACTCCTAATGCTGCACTTGGAACAGGGTTGCGAGCAGTTCGCTGGGCACAAGATGCTGAAACAGCAGGTCAGATTAGGAACGCAGACAATGATGCTTCTGTAACCGACAACTTCTATGTAGTTGGTGTTGTAAGCTCAGATAACTCTACTAATTCACAGACAATGTATCGCGCTGGTCTTATGCCTGCTGCGTCACATGGTCTTACTATTGGTAAACCATTCTATCTAGGTGCTGCTGGTGTTCTAACTTCTACTGCTCCAACTGCTGCTGATTCTGCAGTAGTAAAACTTGGTATCGTAAAAGATGCTAACACACTTGATATCCAAATTCAAGTGATGGGTGTTAACTAAGCATCCATTACCTAGTCTAGTTAGCGGTATAACTAGCTAGACTAGGTCTTATATGGAGTAGTAAGTATGGCAAAAGCACTTAGACTAATAAATGGTGTCCCTAGAATGGCAGAAGTTACTGGGGCAGACACTATCTATGATGAGACATTAGTAGTAGGTGTTGGTGGAATAACTACTGGTACACCAGTAAATTTGCCGAGTGGTAAGAGCTACTTCGGTTATGAGCTAGAAGTGTACTTAAACGGCCAGTTCTTGGAGCCTGGTATAGACTTCGAGATCGAGGGTACAGGAGATAGCCATACTCAAGTATCCTTCACGTTTGATCTAAACGAGAACGAGAGAGTACGGTTTAAGATAGATGCTTTTTAGTAGAAGTTTAGAAAATAGGGTTGAGGTAATAAATGACTAATACTAAGTTGGATGCACGTCAAGTAACCTATAGAGGTTCACTAGAAAACATATCTAGTTCTACAACTACAGAACTAGATAATCTACTAGTGTCTATTGACTCTAAGCTTCAGAGACCACTGCAGATGACTGCAGATGGTTCTGCCACTGTTACTCTATCAACTAGCACTTTTGCTAATCCAGAGACAGACTACAACACTGATCTCCCAACGATCAATGGAAACTATATCAACTTCATTAGTGGTACAGTAGCTTTCTCAGCTACTGATGGCGGAACTATCGCAGTAAATCCGGGCAACAACGTAACACAGCCTAGCTTTGGTGGTCAGCCAATTATGCGAGTGGGCTTGTTCCTAGATGACACTGGCGAGATCCAGCTATCGTTTGGTACACCTGGTGCTAGTTTGCCTGCATCTGGTCACCCAGATGACATCACTAGAACATTGCCTATTGGTTGGATTAAACTAGTCAACAACGGTAGTGGTGGTGTTAGTGTAATCAATCCATCTGATGTTTATATGTATGCTTCTTCTGGTGGAGGAGGCGGAGGTGGACTAGTAACTGAAACTCAGTCTACTAGTTTTACTGCAGAAGCAGGTAAGCATTACCTAGTAGATAGTTCTGGTGGACCTATTACAGTAACTTTGCCGGCTGGCGAAGAAGGTCTAGTAATTAGAATCTCAGATGAGAGTGGTACCGCGAACACTAACAATATCATATTAGATCCTGATGGTACTGATACTATCGAGGGCGACAATACATCTTTCATACTAGATGTCAATAACTCTTGGGTCCAATTAGCATTTACTGGTGGTGACTGGAACGTGGACGCTCCTTTCGTAGGTGCAGATAATTCGCTCCTATCGCTAAATGGCATCGTAGCAGCTGATTATCCAGCCCAAACCTTTGCAACCGGAGCCACGGGCACAGACTTCAACATTGCCTCCTCAGGTAGCACCCACACCTTTAACATCCCGGATGCTTCTGCCACCAACCGGGGACTGGTGACCGCAGGGGCCCAGACGATTGGCGGGGCTAAGACTTTTAGTTCTAACATCACCGCTGCTATAAACTCGCAATTCCCGCAACTCGCAGTAAGAAGCACATCTGTTGCCTCGACGCTAAATTCCTTTATTTGGGGTAACAACACTAATAGCAATG
>Ga0099846_1000370_pt1 | contig 18664 bp, 35 predicted proteins | sample CB_VirMetaG_FD_78180 | JGI IMG/M metagenome (GOLD analysis project Ga0099846, IMG submission 78180) | Freshwater to marine saline gradient viral communities from Chesapeake Bay - CB_1504_1 Viral MetaG | ecosystem: Environmental > Aquatic > Marine > Coastal | place: USA: Chesapeake Bay... | reverse complement strand
CGCTTCAGCAACTGAAATACCGCCACCCTGAGCATCCATAGCGATATGCTGAATTGGAAAAACGTCCATGAGTGTTCTTATTTTTCTTGCACAATAAGAGTAAAAGTTATCCTCTTCCGTAACCCCCAACTTGACACGCTCAATATGATCTTTTCTGGTTGTAGTCCAGCAATATACAACCCTTCTATGATCCGGGTTGACTTCAAGCACGATTATGCTAAAATTGTCAACTTCAGAAGCCGGGTCAACTCCCATTATGTATTTCTTGTCTGAAGACCCTTTTAGGATTGGATCAAAATAAACATCGCCTGATGCCAGTTTTATTGGCTTAGTGTCCGTTCCCACACAGGACTCGATTAGGCTTCGCTTGAAAAAACCCTGACTATCCTTTGCGAAAACGGCCCCGAATTCCATAAGATAAATTCCATTATGAACGGTAGCTTTTGAGCGGGCAATCTGCCCTTCATCCATAAAGCCCTTTGGAATTAGATCAACCGGAATTCTGATTACTGAATAGTCATCCCATCTAAACTGGTCTGGAACTTCATTTCCCGAAAACACATTGTCGGAAATCTTTTTTGGATCACCCTTTGTTTCAATGATTGTCTTCCATCTCTTCCAGTAGTCGGCAAAATGGTTAAAATCATAGAATGCGGTTCCCGATAGAATGATCTGGTTACTCTTATCAGCAAAAACAAATGAGTCCTTATTATAGAAGGCATCAAAAACGTCTCCATCAACATTAAGTTCTTCAGCCTTTTTGGAAGCCGCAACCTTTTTTACGTTTTCTGAAGGGGATGCAGAAACTGCGGCGAAACCAGCAATAACGTTTTCAAAGATTTCACGACTCATTGACGCGAATTCGTCGGCAACGATATCGTTTGCTCTTTGACCTCTAATTTTTTGACCGTCACCAATAGGAAGTGCCACAATTGTGCTGTTGTTGATTATCATCTTACACATATCAACACCGGCTCTTGGTCCGCTGTTTTGATCACATAAGTCTCTCAAAATAGGAGATTCTCTCCATATTTTTTCCATGTATTCATATAGATACTTAGACTGACGGAACGCGGCACCAACAACAACTATTTTACGCCCCGGCATTAACAGTGCCCGAAGTATGCAATAAAGAGAAAGTAAGAATGTTTTACCACCACCACGGGTAGCGATTAACATTGGGAATTTTCTAGACCACATTTCTTTTAGAATCAGACACTGAAACGGAAGGAGTTCTATGTTAAGAATGTGCTTACACAAAAAGGAAAAGTAATCGGGCTGCATTAAAAGCCACGTCATTTTTTTGTGGAACTCGTCCGGGTCATCAGTTCTTAATATTTCAAGTGGATTCATTACTGAATCGTGATCTACATCAATCCCCAGCCACGCATCATTTAGCTTTCTGATTATATCAGGGGTTAATGTCTTATATTTGGGCATTATTTATCTCCAATATGAATATATAGTCCCGATATATGATATGGGGTTGTGATTGCCGCTGATGTGAAAAAGGCATTATCAACAACCAGTCCATAATCGCATAGATCTTTTTGCATAACTTTCGCAAGCGAGTTATCAAAATCTGAATCGTGACTAAGAATAGTGTTTATATCGTTTGTTGTAATAGACGCCTGAACCGCCCGCTGAGCAACCTCCATAACGGTAGATTCATAGTCTTGAGTTTTTATTAGGGCTTTAACTACATCTGTAACCCTATAAACTATAGAAACAGAAACAAGTACCGTCTCCCCATCGACTGAGGAAAGTATTTGTTCCGGCAAATCAAGTTCCTGTCGGGTTGAATAACAGGATCTAATTTCGTGAATTAGCGGCCAATAAAAGTGGTATCCGGGATATAATTCAATATGACCACCCCAACCCATTTTCAAGCAAACCATGTCTTCCGTAACATGGAGAAGTCTGGGGATAAATTCCGCGATAGAATAAAGAAATGAAGATAACCATTCCATATATTACTCCAATAGAGAAGATTCTAAACAATGAAAAAGACTGTGTGTAAACTGTTCGGCTTCATCCCTGTCATCAAAAAACAAAATTTCTACGTTAAAATCTTTCGTAATATTATGTATAAGTTTTCTGAAGTATTTACTTCCTATCTTTATATACTTTTGCGTTGTTCTTGGTATACCGGAGTTCCGTGGGAATTCGTATATGCGACTCTCTGGAAACTCACAGATTATGTAGGCGAACTCAAACATTTCCAGCTTTTCTAATTCGCGATAGAATCGATCCTTAGCTTTTTGTGCTGATAAATTGCCGTAAAGTTCTCCGCTTGAGGCTTTCCTTTCTATTCGGACAAGATCCTCCAATTTATCTGTGGTATAATCGCCGCACTTCAATCCGGCTCTGGTTATCTCATCATCACTAAAGATAAAGTCCCAGCCGTTTTTCTCTCGCGTATCTTGTATAATGTTCATTTTTCGTTCTCGTCTATTATTCTGTTAAACAGAGATACGTAATGATGTTCGATATTTTTAATTGAATCGTGACATTTTCTACACAGCGTGATTAAATTCCGCGTGTCGTATCTCAAAGAAGAAGCTTTAGACCAAGGAATAACATGATGGACGTTTAGCCGGACCTTGGAACCGCAATCCGGCATTTGACATTTACGCCCATCTCTTTTTAAAACATACTTTCTCACCCTCTTATACTCCGGGTCAGAGTAATTCCTTCGTGTCATGCTCCACCATCATTTTAACTAGGTCTTCAAAACTGTGTTTAGGTTCCCACCCCAATACTCTCCTAGCCTTGCTACAGTCACCCCTTAAATAGTCAACTTCAGCCGGTCTGTAGAATTTGGGGTCAATCACCACATAATCTTCCCAGTTATCAATTCCAATAAAAGAAAAAGAAGCAGTTAGGAAATCGCGAATACTGTGGGTCTCGCCCGTACAAATAACATAGTCGTCACCACGATTCTGTTGCAGCATCATCCACATAGCCTCAACATAATCTCCCGCATATCCCCAATCTCTATATGAGTCTAAATTACCTAATCGGAGTTTTGGGAAAGATCCAACTCTTCTGGTGTCAAGTATAGTATGTTTAAATCCAATAATGTTATCAGAATCGGATGCGGCATCATATCTATTTGCACACTGGGATATACTCCAATTTTTAAACTCCCCAATCCATTTAGTAATTTTGCGGGTTACGAAGTTCTCTCCACGTACTGGAGAGTTATGTACTACGGCCTGTCCAATGCCAGCATGAAAAGTTCCACTAGATGTCGCTAAATCAAACAGTCTTCCTTCATAATTTGGGATATCAATAATTTTTTTGATTTCATTTGAGCATAATTCAAGATGGTGAGTATTAAATGGAACATATCCATTAGATACTTTTCTAATAAAAGATCTGCTAATGCCGGTTTCTCTGTGAATCTGCCTTTGTGCAATCCCAATATCTAAAAGAAGTCGAACTTTATTATATTTTTCTATAGATGATTCTCTATCGGACAATAAATTAATAGAGTAATATAGTTGCTGTTTGCCATGACTCCAAGACTCTTCTACTGTGATATTATACTTTTGACCAGTAACCTTACTAACCAAAAAGAGCAATCCAGAAGCTAGTACAGGAGAATTGGTTTTGAAATTCTTAAATTGGTAAGTGCAAGAATTGGCCTTGAGTCCATCGCAAGAATTATATCCGATTAAAAATGCTTCCATACAGTCAACAGAGCTATTTAATATTTGATGCGGTACTTTTTTATACCTATGACCAAATACATCAACCAATACTGTATAAACTTCATAATCTTGTAATAATTTGACTTCCTTTAGATCTAACCTACCAATCAAGCCCTCAGTAAATCCAGATACAGATGGGTAATAATTTGTATTCCCACAATACTTAGACCATAGTTCAGCAAATCTTTTACGTAAAGATCCATCTTTGTTAGTAAAATGTCCATGTCTACCATTGATATGACCGTCGCCAACAATCATTCCAAGCATTTCGCAAAAATCTAATGGAAGATTTTCAGATACTTGAGATTCTGGATAGGCAACCGTTTTTACCTTATCGCCAACCTGTAAATTTTTAGAAGGTTCTTCCGATCCGTCTTCCAAAATGCAAATATGGTCATTTGTAACAGAGTAAACAGAATTTCTTGAATTAACAACTCTCAAGCCCTTATTGTCATTCACGGTATCGTGCTTAAATGAAGAAGCATAACTAATATCAACCCATCCATTTTTATCCCACAGTTGAATGCCTTGTGGAACTCTACCTTTATCACCCGGAACAAACTTTGTAAAAAAGTCTTCAATGCAGTCAATGTGAATATTATTATCTATTTTATAGATTATTGGCGTATATCCGGTAACGCACTCATGGTTAAATAAGATGCCGGAAGATGCATGAATCCCATAAGCCTCGCGGTACAATCTTACGGTATAATGTGCCGCACACTTAGCGATTGCATATGGAGATTGCGGCAAAAACTTTGTATTTTCATCCTGATACTTTTCTTCATTTCTTGCATCATAACTGGCCCCAAACATTTCACTTGAACTGGCCTGATAAAACTTAACGTGGACCATATTAAGGGATACTAACGCCTCAAGTATATTGATAACCCCTTTTCCCGTAACATCCCAAGTAATACCCGGCTGATCAAAAGACGTTCCAACATGGGATTGTGCCGCCAGATTGTAGAGTTCATCCACATCCGGGTGGTTTTTCAATAAAAGTAAAAAGCTATAGGGGTCCGTGATATCCGCCTCTTCAAGCGTGAATCGTTCATGCCCCAGTATATGCCGGATTCTCTCTTTATTATTTGAGGATGAGCGACGGGCAACGCCCACTACTTCATATCCTTTACTCAGCAGTAAATCCGCCAAGTGAGATCCGTCTTGTCCCGTAACCCCCGTAATAATTGCCTTCATTTTTTCCAGTCCTTTTTTGGTGGTGTGTTAACTATGTCCTGATATTCCTTTGTTAGTTCATCTTTCATTTTACTGTCTCCGGTGTTAAGAACGGCCTATCAATTTCGCCGTCCAAATACTTATGATAATCCCCCAGTTCCTCTTGCTGCTTTTGCATTGCCAGCCTCATTTTTTCCATCTCTTTTCCTTGTTCCTCAAAGAATTCCGGGTCTCTTAATATTTTTTCAATTAAGCCCGCCATCGTTTCCTTATTACCTTCCAGCTTTTGAATTCTCTGTTCACGAGTAGCCTTTAAGTCCTTATACATTCCCGCTTTCTTGGTATGTAAATCTTTAAATTCCCGTGACAGTGATTCTTTTGCCGCCCTTAACGATGCAATCTGTCTATCCAGAGACATAATTGCGTCTCTATCCTGTTGATCGGGATCGCGGCTTAATTCTTCTTCTAACAAAGCCTCAAGTGCCACTATTCGCTGCATAGAGTTTTGTTGTTCACGAAGTGCCCGATTCATTAATACTTCCAGTTTTATTGTATCGACAATTTGTAGTTCTTCCGTGGCTAGAACGTCCTTCCTAAACTGGGCTACTATCTGAGTCCAGTGATACAAGAAAAGGTCAAGTTCATCATCAGTGAATTGAGCCTTTAGCTCCTTCCAGTATGGGCGAGACTTAATGTCATATTCCGCCTGCACTTTTAAATTTTGTATCTTGTCGCCCGCCTTGCCGATCTTCCGCAGGTATTTCAAAACCGGGTCAATATCCCGCTCTAATTTTGCCGCAATTTCTTCCGGCCTCATTTTTTCCGCATTCTCTTCAATGAAAAGCCATTCCGCCCTTGATAACCTACCAGTCTTCATCTAAAATCTCCTTTATTCTATCAAAAAGAGCCGCCTTCTTATATGACTGAATAGTAACCCCATTGGCCAGCCGCATAAAATCATTTCTTAAAGATGGTGGCAAATTTTCCATTACAAATTCTAAGGCTTCTTTTGTTGAAAGTCTCTCTTCAATTTCCGGGCTATATGAAGGATGTAATCCCGGCAATATTGTATATTCACTTAAATCCATTAACATTTTTTTGGATTCATCACTACTTCCCGGTCTTTGATATTTGTCGCGGCGAAGTGTTTTCAATCTGTTAGATAAGTGTTTCGATATGAAATTTTCTAGTGGGCGGGATTCATCATATTTTTGGAAGGCTTCAACACTTAATAAGTAAGCTTCCTGTTTTATATCATCAACCTCATAATACCCGAAAGAATAACGCGGTGCTATCTTATCGATCACATCCAGAATTATCTGGTTCTGTTCTTGATTTGGTTTCTTCATTTAAAATCTCCAGTGCTTTTGACCTCTGCGGGTCTTCAATTTTTAGTTCAAGTTCAATGGCTTTCGCCACTCCTGAGTCTGGTATACATTTCATAACTTCGTTAACTCCTTATAGGATCTTCAGTTTACTACATAGTATTATATACTCCATGTGCGAAAATTTTTCATTATTTAGTGGCTAGTGGCCTACGCCACTGTGCTAAGAGCTACGCTCTGATAGAGGTAGTACAGGTAATACATATTGATTTAAGGGGTGGAGAAATGTCTAAACCACCCCCGCGAATGACAACCCCTCCACCACCTGTTCATTTGAACATAAAACCCCCCCGGCCCCATTTTCAGAAAAACGGAAAAAACGTAGAGTTCACGCTGGACGATGGACGATACTAAGCATATAATTAAAGCATAAGGGAAACGGACAACACACTCAAAATGATCGAGTACCTGATCGTCACACTGTCTGCCTAAGAAGGAATTAGACCATGAGCGTTAACTACCGTGGCTTTACCATCATCACCGATTCTTGCGATTACGGGGATTGCATCAAGAATGAATGCGACGTATTTTGTCCTGATGGCACTCGTTTTCGGTTTGATCACTACTCACCGTACATGAGTGAAGAATCGCTGGTCATCATGGCAAAGGAAGCGATTGATGAACATTTTACCCCCGTTCCCGATTTTGCCGACTGGGACGTTTACGGAGGATAGATAACTCTAACGTGCTAGTGTGCAATCGTACACTAGCACGTTTTTTTTTGTGTCTAGTGTGTTAGTGTACTATTGTATCCTAACGTTAGTGAACAAATGTACACTTTTAGTCCTGTGCAAATACCGTGCCCTGCAAATGCCGTGCCAAAGGTAAAATCTTAACAAAAGTGCCCTAAAAATCGTCGTAAGTCCTTACTACCAAAGGATTTATGAAAAACGCCCCCGCTTTTGACGTAAGTCCTTATGTCATAAGGGTTTACGTCGATTTCGACCCCAAATGCCGTGCCAATCGTCCCTAGTGCAAATGCCGTGCCAGTGGAAGTTAGCAAATCCCGTGCCAAACTATTTTCCTTTTTTTTATTGAGTTTATCCTTGACTCGTGCCGATAATAAGCATAGAATCTAATAATCAACGAAAGGAAGTGCAATGGGTGGTTTCATCAGGAAGCGGGAAGTATTGAAGTGCTCACGTTTGGTCATTAGCCTGTATGGTGTACGTGTATACGTAGCCTGTCTTATGGCTCGACGTGGTGAAACGTTTCTTGGAATTCTCATGAAATACGGTCGGATCTGATTTGACTCATGCTCAGTGGATGCTAGAATATACTATCACTAACACAAAGGAACGAACCATGAAACTGACGAATGCAAGCTGTGTGGCCCCGAAGAACGTAAGCATTAGCTTCACCTATAACGGCAAGGCCCGCTCTGGCAAGGTGGTCGAATACGGTACTTCGAAAGAAGGTAGCCTGTTCATCAAGGTCGATTGCGATGGAATTGTCAAGACCTTTACTTCCTCTAAAATGGAAGATTTCAAGATCGGCTAAAGTCAAGGCCGAACCCGGAGAAATCCGGGTTTTTTTATTTCTTTTTTTTATTGGCATGATATTTGCAGGCGGCTTAGATTGGCACGATAGTTGCGTTAGGAATCGACGTAAGTCCTTACGTAGCAACAACTTACGAAAAACGCCCGCCCTTTTTGACGTAAGTCCTTATACAGTAAGGGTTTACGACGATTCTAAACGCAAACGGTGTGCCAAGCGGTGGAAGTTAGCAAGTACCGTGCCAAACATAAAATACAAATGTTCAGTGTGCGGCATCGCACAGTGTGTGCGGATCTGCACAGTATGCTAAGTCCTTATATGACAACGAGTTATGTCGAAGTGTGCATGATGTGTGCGGATCTGCACACTTTGTAGGCCAGAAAAACTTTTTTGAGAAAATTTGAGATTTCGTAAGTCCTTACGAGCTAACGAGTTATGCGAAAAAAAACTTTGATCGCCGTTTGGTACGGTGTGTGCTATATGGTATGGGCAGAACGAGTCAATTAACCAAGGAACGAAAAATGAAAACGATGCAAGAAAAAATCAACGGAATTCGGAACCCGAAAGATCGGGAATTGTGCCAATCGGCATATGATTCGCTGTGCAATGCAATCGTTATTCCAAACGATCAGCTTCCGTCCCGATATCATCAGGAAAAACGTTTTGAGACTGGATCTCGAAGACATCTTGACGGCAAAGTGTACGGTCGCACACCGGCTGAACTGGAACGGATTTACAGTAAGGAAGTGGAACCGAAAGTCAAAAAAGATCAGGAAAAGGCTGATCGGATGGCACGTTTGGCACGATATTCGCAACAGGTTGAAAACGGTGGTGAAATCCAGTACGAAGTGAACGAAGTGGCACTGTACGCTCATCAAGTGGCCTATTGTTCAGCAGCGATCCGTTCTGGTGCGATGGAAGAACTATGATAGTGGTTCTTTGTATACTAGCGATTATCGTTGGTTATATGAACTCATGAACACTAAACCCCGGAGAAATCCGGGGTTTTTTTATTGGTACGGTATTTGCCCGCCCAGAATTGGCACGATGTTTGCAGGGGGTAATCGACGTAAACCCTTATGGCGTAAGGACTTACGTCGAAAGGCCCATACTACTTTCCCTAAGTCTATACGGTATAAGGACTTACGACAATGGCCCCACCTACGGATGGATGGATGGTGGACGGATGTACACTTATGGTGGACGGACGTACACCTTAGTGTAGTGGTCCTACAGACCACATCCCTTGGGGGGCGGGTGGCGGGGATAATTATCTTATCGTAGGCCAGACCACGTGGAGGTTAGCAACTCTTGTGCCAATGTTTTTTTTACCTTATTTGCTTGACATGATGTTTTGAGACCTTATAATATATGAAACGCCCACAACTCTCACTAAGGAATCAAGATGGTTTACTTTGCAGAACTTCACGGCTGGCAGATCATCATCGAGGAATTGTGCGATGGAAACCGCACATACCTTGAAGCGATCATCGTCGATTCTGATGGTAATGTTACCGTGATTGGAACCGGCAGTTATGCCAGCATGAACAGGCTGATCAGTCAGTGTAGGCTGAGCATTCAGTCTCGCGAACTTATCTGGTCATAGACCTAAGTCCTTATGGCGTAACGATTTACGTCAAAGGCCCGGCCCCTCGCCCTAAGTCGTTATGTGGTAAGAGTTTACGACGATTCCTAACGCAAGTGCCGTGCCATACCGGACCTAGCAAATCCCGTGCCAAAAAAAGTGCAAGAAAAAAGAAAAGATATGTCTTGACGGTGCCGATATAGAATGTATAATTGAAGCATACCCGAGAGAAAAGGAAAGCAACATGATCAGCGAAAAAGTCCGAATTACCGTCGTTATGAACAGTGGTCGCAAGTTTCAGAAGCTCGTCACCATTGAATCGGACGGTTCATATTTTCAGGTTGACAATGAAATCCGCAAGATTGTTGATAAGGATTTTTCCCCGAAAGATTGTAAGTTTTTCTGGAGTTATGTTTGACATAAGCGGGCTGGATGTTACAATTAGAGCGTAAGAGTCAACCACACAACGGAGATTTGAGACATGGCAACGGCAGTCGTTAACACCACGCTTCTGAATGCAAACGTCGAATTCACTTACAATGGTAAGGATCGGGCTGGAAAAGTTGTTTTTGTGGGCGTTGCTGGTACGGCTAACTTCTACCTGAAAGTGGAAGACGCAAACGGGATTGTCAAGACGTTCACGGTCACAAAAATCGAGAATTTCAAAGTTATCTGAGGAGTGAATATGAGTTCACGTGTTGTTGAGTTTATTAGTGGATGGACGGTCAAGGTGCATAATGAGGGTACAAATGCCCAGTATTATGCAGCCACAAAGGGAAAGTCCTGTCACACAAGTGAACGCCTGTCCTATTTGAGAAAAAAGTTAAAATAGTTCGAAATCGCCGTAATTCCTTACGACGTAACAACTTACGTCGAAGGCCCGGCCACTCGCCCTAAGTCCTTACGTGGTAAGGGTTTATGACTTTCTTTTTTTCTTGCTTTTTATGTTTGACAGTTGTGATTGAGATGTTACAATTAAAGAGTAATCAGGAACACAACATAAAGGGGATCTAAAATGAAGTTTGAATATCGCGGCCATAAGGTTGAGATCTATTGGGATTACGAAGAAGATGTTACCAAGATTGAGTGCAATGTTGTCGCCCCTGATGGAATTACTCGTCTGTTCGTTGATCATTCCCCTTACATTGATGAATTCGAACTGCGTCGATTGTGCAAGGCGGAAATTGATTGGGTTCTTGAAAATGACTGAAATCGTCCCGTTCCTGATCCTCTTGTCAATAGGTATTGGCTACTTTAAAGGATAAAATGAGAAATTGACCTAAGTCCTTACGGCGTAAGAAGTTACGTCGAAGGCCCGGCCCGCCGACGTAAGTCGTTATATGACAAGGGGTTACGTCAATTCATTATTTTCTTGTTGTTTGTGTTTGACAGGACCGGACTGGATGTTACAATGTACGTGTAACCCAATCACTTTCACAGGAGATTCAGAATGTCCAAGTTCGACGAAAACATCGGCTGCGAAGAAACCCCGGAATCATTCGCGAGCATGACCGACGCTGAACGTGCTGAGTTCGATGCGTGGTGTGATGAATGCGATCAGGACTGGGAAGACGATGGTCAGCCTGACGAGTATACGGAATGGCAGGACTATATGGATGGCGATGACTGGGATCATGGCCAGTACGACGATTACGAATTCTAAGGCCCGCTGAAACTAGGGGCGGCAATACAGTCGCCCCGCTTTCTTTTGACCTAAACCCTTACGGTATAACGACTTGCGAAAAAGGCCCGGCAAATCGCCGTAAGTCCTTATGTGACAACAGGTTACGTCAATGCTGAACGGATGTACAGTAGTGTATGCTTGTGTAGTGTTCATACACACCGCATCATCCTGAAGGGCTGTATACCTATACATCATTGGCTATCACAACACGTTGGCAAGAAAAAGTAAAGTAATGGGTTGACGGGGCCGATAACAATAGTATAATCATGGTGTAAGTCAAACACAAGGGAGATAGAAAATGACGGTTCCAAAGGGCTTTTATCAAAGACAAGCAAATGTTTTGCCCGGCGTCCATATTAACGAGGATACCGGCCTGCTGCCATCGTTTGCCTTTCCGGGCGGCTATCCATTGATTTACATGGATTCTGCCGGTGACAACTTGTGTCCAGACTGTGCAAATGCAGTAACTCTCGTAAGTGGGCTTGCATTTCTGATCGTCAGATGTTATGCTCATTATGAAGGCGGGCCAATTCAGTGTGATGAATGTTCGGCCTTAATTGAATCCGCATATGGAGAAGAACCCAATGAAAACATTGATTGATTTTTTTATGATCGTTACCCATTCAATTCTCGCCCTTCTTTGCGTTTATATGATGCTAGTTCTTGTTCGCAATCTTCTTTTTTCTTGAGGGATAAACATGATCAGCAACGAATTTATTTCCAAGCTTGCCAAAGACATCAATGAGTCAATTGCGGCAGAACATAAACGGTTGTACGGGCACGAATACCACTTTGGACTTTACAAGCTGGAAGCAATCATCCGGCAGAATATTGTGGATGAGTCCGCAAATCTCATTAAGAATCCCGAAGACCATGAAGACTGGTTAAGGTTAGCCCGTAAGTCCTGATCCCGCAAGGGGTTAGGGCTACGGCCCGGCCCCGCGTCCTAAGTCGTTACCATGTAAGGGTTTATGACTTTTCTTTTTTCTTGCCCTAAAGACTTGACGCCGGTTGTGCCGATGTTATAATAGAGACATAAGAAGGAGAGACGATGCCGACCCCAAGCGAGTTTTTTCTGATTTGCGTGATTCTGGGAATTATCTGCTGGTTCTGTGACCTTGGAGATTGACATGATTCGGGCAATTGTTACGATGTATATCGACCGGGTTTATGCGGGTGTCTATCGCGATGGCGATAAGATTCGGGGACTGTCTGAAACGGTTCTTGCCGGTACTGATTACAATGATGCACTATCGAACGTAGTCAACGCGATTACGGCTGACTATAATCAGGTTGAATTCGATTTCCGAAGGGGTTAAGAATGCCACCGCTTTCACGACGCGAAGAATTGCTGTGCGACATTTCCGACATGCATAAGGAATTGTACGGATTTCGTCCACGGTTTGACCATGAGTCAATGAGCTTCGAAGAACTCGAAATGATGCTCAGCGATATCATGAGTCACCTTGAGTTTGAGCGTGAACTGGCACGTCGCGAGTTTGTTGACGGTCAGAATATCGTCACACGCGACGAAATTGACTTGCTCGATGAAGAGTATGTCAATTATGTTAGTGAAGAAATGTATCGTAACAGCGATGAGTGTCGCTACTACGAAATTCAGGACAACTTTTAGGGGACAGATATGCACGTCGAAACGTTCAATCATAGCGGCTACGGTTTTTCTACTGAACATATGGTATTTAAGGGGAAATCCCTTATCTGCCGGATTGTGTCAGGTGCCGGTCAGGTACGTTATACCCTGAAGGGGCACGATGCAAACGTTCAGTATGAACGAGATCAGCGTGGGGTTGCGAACGCACAACCGGCCTAGTCCTAAGTCCTGACCCTGTAAGGGGTTAGGGCTACGGCCCGGCCCCTCGCCCTAAGTCCTTATGCCCCAACGACTTATGGCTTTCTTTTTTCTTGCTTCTTTTTTCTCCAGTAGCTTGACAGTTGCGGTCGATATATTACAATAGAGACATAACGAACAGCACACAACGGAGAGAACGAATGAACTTGCAAGACCAAATCAATGCCGTCCAGTCACCAGTCGCTCGTGAACTGCTGCAAGGTTTGCACGATGCTTTGTGCGATGCCATCATGATCCCGAATGAACTTCTGCCCGAAGAATTCCACAATAACAAGAACTGGGAACAAGGCAACCGCAAGCTGAAAGTTTATGGCCCGACCGTCGCCCAAATCAATAAGGCATATGATCGTAAGTATGCCGCACGTGATGCCCGACGTGAAGAAAAGGCGGAAAAGGAAAAGCGGATCGCCGCCTATGCTGCTCAGTGGGAATCGAACCCCGAACGGCCAATCGACTACCTTGAAAATGAGGATAAACTTTATGAAAACAGCCTGAAGTTCGTTGAGGCTGGCATTCGTTCTGGTATGATTACAGTTGAAGATTGAAACCTGTTCCCTTTTTTCTGGAGATTTCACAATGCGTAAAGTTGCCGTCCGTCAGTTGATTCCCGTTCGGATTCTTCTCAACACCAGCAACCGTTCGAGCCATCAGTGGGCAAAGATTGTTGATGCCCGCAACGGCAAGATTCTCCACACCGGCCAGCTTGCCTACATTAAGCGGCTCGCCAAGAATCGCTATCTGGTTGCGGCTGATCTTTAGGCCAAGAGCCAAACGACGTAAGTCCTTGCGGTGCAAGGATTTGCGTCCAAGGCCCGGCCAATTGTCGTAAGTCCTTATGTATCAAGGGGTTACGTCAAACTGAACAGATGTATCGTTCATACACACCCCATCCTCCTGCACGGACGTATACCTATACATCATCGGTCATCACAACACGGCAAGAAAAAGTAAAGATTATTGGTTGACAGTGCCGATAACTATCTTATAATGGGGGAGTAACAACGAAAGGAATACCATGAGAGACGAATTCGATCTGATTGTCAAACACGTGATGGCATGGGGAGAAAAACACGGTCCAGTTTACTTTTTGGACTCAGAAGTTGTTGACACTTCATATAATAAAGTTAAACTGATATCAGATGGTCTGACCGTTACCCGAACAATTGTCGATGGCCACAACTGTTTGATTTATTACGTTGGAACCGCCGACAATCTTTTGGATCTGTACGTTAAGATTCTCAAGAAACCCATTTAAGGAATGTTCGATGCGACACTATGTTGACTGCCTGCGTGAATCAACTATGTCAGTTGTTCATATTGAGATTCCAGCCGATGCAAGTGAAGACGATGTATATTTCTACATCAAAACCATCTTGCCGGGCTGGACAATCATCGGGTTCTGCACTATTTCCGAGGGTGACGATTATGATTTTACTCAGGGCTGATCATGATCAACTGATTGAGAGGTTTCCTGAATGGATGGAAGCCAATTTCCCTAAACTTCAGAAAACGTGGCATCTGAACGGATGTACGGTTGAAGAGAATGCCGAACTCCGAGAAATGCTTAAATTAATCCGCCTTGACCTAAGTCCTAGCTCTAAAAGGAGTTAGGGCTACGGCCCGGCCCCGCTCCCTAAGTCCTTACGTAGCAACGAGTTATGGCTTTTGCAAGAAAAAGAAAAAGGTAGGGTAAAACGTTTGACATGATTGGCCGATATCTTATAATAGGGTCATGAGAGACAACGAAACGCGAGAGGAAAGAGAAATGAAAGATCTTGGCTGGATGAACGGATGGACTGCCGGTGGTTCCGAGTACAAGGTAATTGAAAAGTGCCGCGAACTGAAGCATGTGGTAGCCCGAACCCATGACGGTCGTCGATGCGTTAGCTCTTACACTTGTGAAGAATGCGGAATCTGTTACAAGGTTGATTCTTCTGGTTGACATGTCTCGTTGACATGCTAAAATGAGAGAGTAAGCTGAAACCCACTACTAAACGGAGAACGAAAATGGTGAAGACGCACAAGCGAGTGAACAGCGTTGTTAGCTTTCTGTACCCGAAGCATGGCACGCGAAACATCCTGCGGTCTGTCAAGGGTGTTGTGCTTGGTAAGGGTGTCGGCCCGAATGGACCCTATCTGACGGTGATGGAATCCTGCGGAGCTACACGAACTTTCTCGACACGAAAGATCGTCAGCCTGTGATCGGGTATCAACTTCGCAAACTGACTTTGTTTTTTTCCTGTTTTTACTTTGCTATCTCACACTAAATGTGAGTGGAATTAACCCCTTTTTCTGGAGAACTTAAAATGAGTGAGAAGCGTAAGAATGTCAAGGCTGAAACGTTCGTCAAGGCTATTCTGGAGTATGAGGATCTGGCTGAAGTGGCTGATATCCTTGATCTGACGCTGGATTCTGTCTACCAGCGATATGCCACCTACCGCCGAAACGGTGTCAAGCTGCCTGATCGTCCGCGACATAAGGACGCTCGACGTGGAAGCAAGGGGCTTGATCTTGACGCCCTGAACGCTCTGATCGCTGGGGGTGAAACCCCTGAAACCCCTGAACCGGCTGAGATTCCCGAAGCTGAGTGATGGGTGAAACGAATGCCCCGCGTGGGGGCTGAAAAGCGGGTAAACCCCGCACCACGTTTTTTTTCTTACACATATGGGTCTGGGCCGGTTGGCACCGGATACGTCTGATGTCGCAAAGTACAAGCGACCTCCTGAGTCAGTTAACCCCCGTAAAGGGTATGGTCTGAATAACTGAACAGACCATCAGGAGCTTCAGGTAGCGTAGCAAAGTAGGTTCGATACCTGCCAGATCCTGCTCTTAAACCCTTGGGGCGTAACAAGTTACGTCGCGGGGCCGGGCGGTCGCCCTAAGTCCTTATGTAGCAACCACTTATGAAATCCCGCTATTTTCTTTTCTTCTTGCTTGACACGCTATGACCGGATGTTATAATTAGGGAGTAAGTCAGTCACTCAGGAGATACAAATGATCGACAAGGTTGCCGAAAAACTGGAAATGATTCGTCCAATGTTCCCGAAAGAACGTGACGATAATGAGTGCGGAGTGAACTGTTATTATGTTCAGATCTGCAAAGATTTTGGTCTGAAGATGGTCATTAACTTTGAGGATCTAAATGATTACCAAAGGAGTTGGGGCCGTTTGTGTGATTCTGAAGAAATTCGGGATATTGTCTGGGATATTTCCGTTATCCTGTTTAATAATGGAATCGGGCCGGAACCGATTAAAAAGGTAGAATTTGAACTTGACGGTGTTTGGCATTATGGTATGTTTATCGAACATGCTTCCCCCGGATGCCCCGAGGATTTGCTAGATGAAGAATACAATTCAGAATGTGAAGACCTCCGTGCCAAAATGATGGATCTGGGATGGGACTGTCCAGACTTACATTCGGGAAACGTTGCCTACAAAAACGGCAAAATTATCGCAATCGACGGAGTTGGATCGGTGTTCGACAACGAAGAATCCGTTGAAGAACTCAGAAATATAATTGACACCAACCTCTAAGGACTCACTGGTGACACGGGTTAGAAGTTTCTCACGCGATACCCGTGGGCTGATGGCGATACCCATTCGGGTGTCGGTCGGTCAAACAACAATCGAAAGCGACGTAACTTCTTTAGTTTAGCAGGTTCTTTTATTCAACGATAGTAATAAATAGAACCGCCGGTTGCCGGATGGCATTAAAGCGAATCACTTGAGTAAAGGGTGAATTCCGCCGATCCTTTTTTCTTTTAGGGGCAAGAAAATGAAAAGATACGCCAGTCCAAACGCAAAAGTTCAAATCGAAATAGAGAATAGACAATGCTGGATCTTGTTTACCGTTACGGGGAAAGATCCATCGCGTATTCTTATTGAAAGAGACGAAGCGGCACAAATCATACGAAGTGCAAGAATGAAAAGGGTATCATGATTGAACTCACAGAAGCTAAGCGGCTCGCAGAGGAAAACTATTCAACGTGGGGTCAGTGGGTTATTGAGTGTTACACCGATCAGGAACTTCAGGACGAACTAGATGAACATGCCAGCCTGAAGGATTGGGTAGAATTCAGAAAAACGCTGGCATCTATTTATGAGGAACGAGAAGCGGGCTGGTGACATAAACCCTTGCGGCGTAAAGACTTACGTCGCGGGGCCGGGCGATTTCCCTAAGTCCTTATGTGGCAACGAGTTAAGGAATCTGTGTCTTAGTCAAACAAAAACGATTGACAGGTTGCCCCGATATATTACAATGGGGGAGTCTTTAAGGGAGATTTGAAAATGAGCGAGCGACCTTTTGTTGAGCACGGTCCTTTTTCTCATCTGGAAATGGCATCTTTTATTGATGTTAATAAGCCGGTTGAAATTTACAAGAATCTTCACAAAAATTGTTGGTCAGTGAGGCAAAATGGAAAAGTGCGGTTTCATTGTACTTATGTTTGCTTGCGTGATGTCGTTTTTGTTGTTCGTCAACGAGGGCGGGAGAAAGTATTAGAGACTAAGCGGAAGAATGTTCATGCCTTCGTAAAAGGATATATTTGTCCGGTTTCTGAGGCGAATGTTAGTCCCGCGTGTTGGGACGGAATTTATTACAATCCGTATGTCGCTGGATATTTTATCAATAGAACCACAGAACAGCCTGTTGACAAGGCCCAATTCGTTGATATGATGGTGGAAGATCCTGAACCCGTTTTGGCACTGGTATCATGAAAAGCAAGAAAAGTAAAAAGCATTTGGCGACCGGGCACCGTAGTCGGGATAACGGCTGCGGTTGGAATACCAACAAGCGTGATAAACGCCGGAAAACCCGGCAAGCTGATGTATCTAAGCACTTGAAGGAATTCGGGAATGATTAATAATGACAAGATGGTTATCGAATTCGCCGGATATATTTCTGGCGATCCCGCAAGCTTTCGCTTTATTTATGTTGGTTATGATAATTATCCCGGAATGATTAACGGGAAACAACTGAGGGCAATGCCAGCAAGTGTTCAGAGCGAATACATTCTAGAGTCATTTTCTATCGCGGTAGAAGATGCGGAAAAGCTGGTTTTGGATTTTGTGTCTGTTTACCCACCCCTACGGGATATCTACAAATGAATCAGTATCGAATCGTTTACATTGAATACGACCAAGAAAGCGGCATCGAAATGGTGGGGATTATGTATTATGACGGCAATGATGAAAGACACGCGGTCAATCAGTTGCTTGATTTCTACAAGGACTTAGAATGTCGAGTTTCATGTGTCTTTTCCGTAACCCTATCTCCCTTAAGGGGTTAGGGCTACGGCCCGGCCCGCCGCCGTAAGTCCTTACGCCGCAACGACTTAGGAATAATGCCCATTTTTTATTTTCTTGCCCCTTGACTTCGTGTGCTGGGATCTTATAATAAATGAGTCAACTCAACTCGAAACGGAGAAATTTATGTGGGTTCATCTTACCATGAAATCCGGCAACCGCAAGGTGGGACCGATTCCGGTTTCCACTACTGAAAAGGCATCTTGCCCGGATGAATGTGCCCTTAAAGATACCGATTGTTACGCACGTTTCGGACCTTTGGGTATGCATTGGGCTAAAATCGGGGAAGGTGGTCGCGGTGATAATTGGGATGCGTTTTGTGGACGTGTCAAGCGGTTTATTGATCATCAACTTTGGCGTCACGATCAAGCCGGTGATCTGCCCAAAAACAGTAAAGGTAGAATTCACAAGTCAAAGGCGTTGCGTTTGGCAAAGGCGGCGGCT
>Ga0099846_1000369_pt1 | contig 18683 bp, 10 predicted proteins | sample CB_VirMetaG_FD_78180 | JGI IMG/M metagenome (GOLD analysis project Ga0099846, IMG submission 78180) | Freshwater to marine saline gradient viral communities from Chesapeake Bay - CB_1504_1 Viral MetaG | ecosystem: Environmental > Aquatic > Marine > Coastal | place: USA: Chesapeake Bay... | reverse complement strand
ATATTTAGAGACTTATTTGTACAAGGAGATGTTCCATTAGGTGCATTTATTTTACCAACATCTTTACCAGGTATATGGTTTAGTATAAGTATGGGATTTGAAATAGAAAATCCAGATGAGGATGACAAAGATGCCAGGTGGTAGAAAACCAAAAGTAGATGGTGCATTTCAAGATGTTGCCTTAAAACCAATTCCAGGTTCTGGTGAATTTGGTGGATATAAAGCACAAGAAGAGCAAATAGATGCAGTAGGTAATCCTATTGTTACACCTGCAGAAGTTATGGCTACAGGTGGTATGCCACAATATAGACCAGAAGATATATTTGCTAAACCAACAGAGAGAAAAGATGAATCTGGTTTAGCAGATACACAGGCACAGGAAGTTGTCAATTTACCAATAGATACAAATCTTGATGTAATTAAAGAGATTATTCAAAATAACTATGGTTATAAAATAAGAAGAAGGTTTAGGTAAATGTCGTTATGGACAGACTGGGGAGAAAACTGGTTAAAAAGATATAGAGAAGAAGAATCATATCTTAAACAGTTAGACCAAGCAGAAAAAAATATAGGACCAGAAGCACAAAATCTGGCAAACAAGTATGAGCAATTAGAATCTCTTACACCTAATGAAGACCCTAACTTGATAGCTGCAGCAGCAGATATGAATTTATCTGATTCACAATATATAGAATTATATAAGCAAACAACTAACCCTGTAGTATATAACGAAAACAACAGAAGTTCAGAAGTAAATAATCAAGTTAAACAACATTACAACTGGAAACTTGAATTAATGAAAAAATTAACATTAACTAATTTTTATTTAGGAACAAAAGAAGGTAAAAGAAGATTTGGGAAAAAATTAGGTTCATATTTTTTTAATGGTTCAACTATATTTTTAGAATCAATTATCCAAGGTTTAGATAAATCAGCTATAGATTACAACACAGAATATCAAGCAGAATTAGAATCACAACTTAATAAAGAGAACAAAACATTACAAGATACTATATCTGTTGCAGGTTATGAAAAACTAAAAGATAATGAAATGCCAGTAATACCTGCTATCAAAGCTCACACATTAGCTACAGGTAGATATTTTGGTGGACAGTTACAAAAGATATTTAATAGAAATAGTTACTATGACCCATCAGTTAAAGCAAAACAATTTTTAGCAGCTAGAGGATTAGTAGATGAGGAAGGTAATCCTGTAATTGCTAAAACCAATTTAGATGTTTTTCAAGAAATATTTCCTGATTTATTAAGTGAAAAAGTAGAGATAAGACAAAAAGAATTAGGTAGAGAATTAGACTTTGCAGAAAAAACTAGATTATACATTGACACAATAGATGAGATTATAGACCCAGAAACAGATGATAAAGGGTTTGCAGAGTTATTAGCACAATCACCAGAGTTTGATGAAGTCAGAGATGTTAGGGAAGATTTAGCATCAGAAGGAATACCTATAACCATAGGTGATGGTTTAGTGTTTGGTGCTACTGGTAATTTAAGTTCTAGTTATGGACCAGGCAATGCTATTACAGAGTTTATAGATGAACAATTTGATAACTTAGAAATACAAGCACAGGAGTTATTAGACCAAGGAAGAATTACTGGTACTGAATATTATGAATTACTAGATGAAGCAGAGACAGCTAAAAACAATGCTATAAAAGATTTAGGGTATCAAAAAGAATACAGCATGGCAGGATTTCTTGCAGGTGGAATTAATGTTGCTAAATATATTTACTTAGACATTTTAAATTACATTATACCAGGTTCTGGTTTAGCTAAAAGAGCTTCTAAAGATTTAGATGAAGTGTTTAGTTCATTCCCACAACAAATTAAAAAAGGATTAGATGAAGGTAAGACACTTAGAGAAATTTATGATGAAAATATAGAGACATTTAAAGCTATGGCAGATATGTTTATAGTTGCAAAAGAAAACAATAAGCCAATAGCTGTTCCACTTATTAATCAAGGATTTCACCCAGACTTTGCATTTAAAGTACAAGCAGCAGATACAACTGCTGATGATATCTTAAAAGCATTTGAAGATGGTATTGAGAATGGTTATGTTGCAGATTTATTTTATGGTGGAAGATTTTTAGGTAGAGGTAAAAATAAATATTTACAAACTAAAGTATTACAGGAAAATAGATTAGAAGCTATAAAAAATACAGATTTAGATGAAGGTATTGTATCTAACAAAATAAGAGGTGGAGGAGTTAGAGACCAATTACTTGCACAAGATATTAAATTACCACCATTAGAAACACCAGACTTAGATGACATAAAAGGTTCTATGGAATACTTCACACGATATGGTGCATTAGGAAAAGTACCAGAGGGAAGATTAGAAGAGTTAGCTACAGAGTTTTATACAGCAATAAAAAATGGTGAACTTATGGAAGCTAAAAGAATATTTAATGACAAGCTAGTAAAAACAGAAATAGGTTTACAACTTAAAAAACTATATGGAATGACTGATAGTGAAGTAGATGAGTTCTTTAACAAATATTATTTTACAAATGAAAAAATGGGATTTGATGACAATATGTTTAAACCAATGTCTCCAAGTAGAAACCCAGATTTTTACGACCCAACTGAAGTAGACATTATTACAGAGAAAATGTTTAGTGATGTTGTTAGTGAGAATGATATGATTGCTGCTACTAAACAATCACTAGAGTTATTTTCACAATTAAAGAATTTGAATATACATGGACCTGATGTTATTGGATTAGTAAGAGCAACATCTGCTAAAAGAAGATTAAGAGCAAAACTACTTAATACAGAAGGTTATGAAGATATATTTGAGATTGTTAGAAAAGCTGCAGATGAAGGTAAAGATGTAGAGTTTTGGAAAGAGGGAACAGAACTAAATGAGTTGTTAAAAGATGTTCTTGATGATTTTCCTGAACCTAATAAATTATTTCAAAGACTAGAGTCATCAACACAATCTATAGATGATTTTACATTTGGATATATGAAAAATGCAGCATATCCAGGTATGTTATTGTTTAGAGCTAACTACCCATTAAAACTAGCAATAGATGGACAAATAAAATTTAAGTTATTTGGACTAAGAACTTTGTTTGAAAACCCATTTGAATATTTTAAATTAATGCTTAATGACCCAGATGGTATGTTAGCAAAAGCATTTGGTATAAAACCAGATACATTACTAACTGGTCCATACAGAACAGCTAAAGAGATACAGCTATTAGATGGTTATTTACCACCTAGGTTAAGACAATCATTAGGTATGTTTTCAGCAGATACACAACAGTTTGGTATTCCAGAGTTAGGTCAAATATTTGCTACAGATATTAGATTTTTTGATGATAGATTTATTACAAATAGTGCTCATGTATTGATTAATAAACAAAGTCCTCAATGGGGAGATGCTTATGTGTATTTCTTATATAAGTACATTGATGATGATTTAGCACCAATAATTGCTGCTATGAAAAGAAAAGAATACACCATTGAACAAATGGCAGATGTTTTGCAATCAGAGGAATCTATATTAAAAATTATTGATAATATTAATAGTTCATTAATAAGAAGAGGTCCTGCACAAAGAACTTACGAACAAGGACTTATCAAAACTAGAGAAGACTTTGTAAGAGTTGCACAACACCTAAGTCAATCATTAGACAATTACACAGGTGGAAATAAAGAACTATTAGATATTATTGCAGATGCAAAAGTAGGAGATATTAATTTAAGAAACATTGAGTCTGTTACTGGAGAAAACAGTAAGAAAGCTGCATCAAAAATAAAAAGAATTGCAGATAAGTATAAAGATAATTTACCTTATGAAATACCACTTCCAAAAAGAACTGCAGAAGAAGCACTTGAACCATCAGCTACAAGAAGACAAAGAATGTATGGTGGATATAGAAACTTACTTAACTCATTGTTTTTCGCTACATCACAGGGTGAAGGTAGCTTAGTTCGTATTCCATTAATTAAACAAGTATATAACTTAGGTGTAGATTCATTTTCTGTATTTGGTACAAAAGATGCTTTACAAAATATGTTGAAACAACACTTTGACCCAGATAGCTCAATTAACTTAAACAAAAAAGTATTAAAGTCTGTACAAAAAGAATTAGAAAGAGCAGAACATACTCTTAAAGATTATGATGAAGTCCTTAATAAATATATTAAACCTAAAGTAGTACAACAAACATACAAAGATGTTACATCATTTATTGCTACTGTTTTTACAGAGCAAGGACAAAAGTCTGCTAATTATTTAGCAAAGACTGGAAGAAATGCAGACAGTATTAAATTTACTACAGACATACAAGAAGCAGAGAGTGCTGTGTATGGTGCATCTAATAAAATTGCAGAAGGAAGATTAGGATTTGATGATTCTAAAGTTGGTACTTATGTAGCTAACTTTACAAAGAATGAAGTTATTTATAATGGCAATTTCTTTGATAACAAGATAGTTAAAGATGTGTTGCAAAATACATTAGATAGTGGTTATGGTGCAGATGATATTGACCTTATTGTAAAAGAAGCTATTGAATATTTATCTACACCAGGTGCTAACAAAACAGGATTAGAAAATGTATTAGGTTTAAATAACAAATATACAAACTTAGATACACTAAAAATTAAATTTCAAAATACAGTTAAGAAAAAAACAACTCCTGGTAGATATACAAACATAAATACACATGATGTAGGTAACACAACTATAGAGAGAATATTAAAGAAAAAGATTGGTATTGCTATACCAAAAAGAATGTGGGATAAAAACCAAGAACAATTAATTGATGATGTCTATGAATTTGTACAGAATAACAAAAATGGATTCAGTATAGATTTAGGTAATCCTGAATTATGGGGTAAAGAAGCAGCATTATTTGTATCACCATATAAAACTAGAAGTTTAGTTAAGTCAGGAAAAGATTCTATAACAAAAGAAGTAATAGAATTTTTTATAAGAGAAAATCAAGATTTACTTAGGAAGACAGACCATGTACTAGGAGGTTGGTTTGACCCTGCAAGAAATCAATTCCACTTAGATGTATCAGTAAAAATTAATAGAGGTGTAAAAGATACTAGCGTTAAAGCAAGTAAAGATGCTTACAGCAGAGTTAAATATTTAGGATTAGCAGGAGACCAAATATCTTTTGGAGAAACATATTTAATTAAAGAAGGTGATGAGATTGTTGATACAGTATTTAGATATGATGATACAAACGAAATTATAAACAATGCAGCAACTTATAACTGGTTAAGAACACAAGGTTCTAAATTATTAACAGATACACAAAAGAAAATATTTGGTGATGAAACTATCGTAAGAAATCCTGGTTATTTAAAGAGCAGACAAGGTGTTGAAATAGCAGAAAGAGCACTTAATGCTAATAAAATATTTGAGAAAATGAACATTAAGGGAATATTCAACAGAAAAGAAAAAACATTAGAAGTATTTAATCCTGCAAAGAACAGCATTATGCAAAATCTAAATGAGTGGAGTTACACACAAGTATTAGATATGAATGATGTTAGAGCAAACATTAGAAGAAACATGAGTTTTGAAGACATACATCAAAGGTCAGTAGAGTTGGCAATGGAAGCTATGACTAATCTGCTATACAACTTGACTGATAGAGGTTACTTTGCACAAGCATATAGAACATTCTTTACATTCTTTGAAGCATGGCGTGAGTACACAGGTAGATATGCTTTATTAAGTGCTAATAATCCTAAAGCACCTTATCAAATTGCACAGGGCTATAGAAAAGGTGTAGAAAATAATGTCATTATGAAAGATAGATTTGGCGATAGTTATTTATTTATACCTACAGAAGGTACACCATTACAAGCATATAACAAATCTGATGGTAATGGATTATACACAGAAGATGTATCAGATGAAGATTCAAGAGTATATATAAAAAGGTCTATGCCATTAGGTGCATTAGGTGTTGGTGGTAATGGGTTTGCACCTTCTTTAGGATTAGGTTCTACAATACCACTTGGTATTTTATTAAAAGATAAACCAAGAGCTAAAAAAGCAGTAGAGAATTTCTTAATGGCAGGTTATCAATTACCTTTTACAGAAGACCAATATGACTTAAAAGATATACCAGGTGAGTTTATTGAGATGGCAATACCTTCAGTAGCAAAAAATTGGTTTAATGCTATTGCAGACAATATAGGTTTAGAAGGTATAGATGAAGATATTTACTTATTATCTACCACTAGAGCACTACAAATTGCTGCACAATTACATCCAGAGTTAGCTAGTGATACAGAAGCACTACAAGCTAAAGCTGCAGTAATAAGAGATAACATATATTTATTACAAGCATGGGATAGATTTATTAGTCCATTCGCACCTAAATTAAATGTTCTTTACAAGATAGAAGGTAATCAAACAAACTTTGAAGAATGGTACGACAAAGAAGGATATGAAGCAGGAATATTCTATAACAATATGGTTGAGTTAGCTGCTATACATGGTTTCTACCAGGATATGAGAAAACAATGGTCATCCATATTAGGTCCTAGCCAAGGTGATTATTACGCACTTATGGAAGTAGTAAGATTATTAGGACTAGATAAGTATGATTTACAGACACAGTTTACTTCTGCAGGTATGCAAGTTAAAGGTAAGACTGTACAACAAGCAGGTAGAATAGCTAGAACAACTGAAGAGTATGACTTTGTATTATCTCATCCAGAACTAGCTAAAAAATATGGTCCAGTATTTACATATTTCTCTAAGAACTTAGATGAAGGAGTTATAGACTTTAGTGGTTATCAAAGCATTAAATCATTAGGATTAGTTACGCCTAAGACAGAAGAACAATTTTTATTAGATGTACAAACATACTTAGCATCAATCGTACAAAGAGCAATGAAGGATGATAAGTTAACAAGTTTAGAATCTACAGGATTAACAGATGATGCAATTATAAAAGCAGAGAATGCAAGAATAGATGCTGCAGTTCGTAAGATGTTCCCTGCAGCAATGGGTGATTCAGAAGCATATAACTTATTACTAGGTGGAGAAACTGCAGAGAGAATAGATAACACTATAATGGTAGATTTTCTTCTAAGAGCAGCACAAGATAGTGAGATGGAACAGTTTGAATTAACACAGTATTTACAAGAATACTTTGCAGAAAGACAAGCAGCAATAAATGCAGTTAAAACAAGTGAAGGTTATCCAGATGATAAAGGTGCAATGAACTGGATTACAACAAGCTCATCAGCTAAAGCACAAGATGTAAGACTTGCATTATACACCAAAGGTTATGAGATTATAGATAAATACCCATTATTTATGGTAGTATTTGATGAAGTACTTGTGAACGAAATAGATAGATTTGGAGTTGAAGAGTAGTGGTTAATTTTCTTATGCCAGATAAAGAATTAAAAGAAACAAAAGGACCAGGAGATATAGTAGATGAAGTTCTTGGAGAAGATGATAAAATTTTACCTAGTGGAGATTCTGCAACACAGTTTTATTTAGATTTACTACAACAACAAGTATCAGACCCAAACAAACCACTTGGTACAAATTTCCAAAAAGTTTATGAAGTAAAAGAAAAAGATGATGAAGGTAATGTAATTACTGACCCACAAACAGGACTGCCTAAAGTAAAAGAAATACCTGCTGAAATATTTTTAACATCTGATTTATATCAAGAAGAAAGAAGAGCAATCTTTGGTTCAGGTGAAGCATTTAAGAATATTTATTATCAGAAAGATATAACAATACAATTTAACTCTTTACCTGTAGGTATGAGAATAGAAGCAAAAAACTTAATGGCAGATGCAGGATTAATAAACTTAAACAAAACTTATGGAACTTTATTAGATAATGAAACAGCTAAAGGTTTGAAGTTAGCTATGGATTTTTCTATGAATAACAATGGTAAGGTATCTTGGATAGCAGCAGTAAAGATGATGGGTAGCTATGCAAAAGCTAATCAAGCAGCTAGAACAGGCAAGTATGAATTTAATGAACAAGTATTAAATGATTATGTTGATGAGATACTAGCAGGTGCTGAAGCTAGAAAAGGTAAACCATTATCTGATTATGAAAAGAATTTTATTGTACAGAAATTAACAGCAGGACCAGTAGCAGAATTTAAAACTGACATAAGTGCATTAGCACCTGCTATACCTGACCAGTTATCCTATGATGAAACAACAGGTCAAACAACATTGATACCAGGAACAGAAGCAGAAGTTCCAGATGAAGAAATATTAGCAGAGGGTGCAGAAGAAGTATTGGATGAAGTGTTTGCACCTAGAGAAGCATTAGCACAAGAAGCACAAACAGAAGATGATACTTTTTATAGAATACAGAGAAACCTAGCAGGTTTACAGTCAGTACAAAATCAAAGAGCACCTAGGAGATAAGTATGGATGAACAGGCATTTTCAACAGCAGAAGTTATTGTAGCTTTACAAAACATAGGAATATCACAAGAAATTATTGAGTATGTTGTTCCTATAGCAGGGTATGAGTCAAGAGTAGAAGGAACACCTTTTACTAGAGATGCGTTAGATAAGTTATCTCCATCATGGGGTATATTCCAAGCTAATGTAAATTCTATGGCACCTGGTATATATAAAGCAATGAATGAATTAGGTGTAGAAGTTCCTGGAATGACAGAGGAACAAAAGAAAGTTTTAATAGAAAATAAAGCATTAACAGAAGACCAAAAAAAGTTTTTAAACTTTACAAAGGACCAAAAAGAATTTGTAGTTAATTGGTTTAAAAATCAAGCAGATTTAGATGCTAATGCTTTAGTTTTTAAATATATGCTTGAACAAAAAATGAAAGATAAAAATACAAATGATTTTAAAGTTGCAGTAGATTCTATGTACCCAATGACAGTATCTAAATTTAATAATTTAAATAATGAAGATGCACAATCATTAAAAACAAAAATAAGTGATGAAGTACAATCTTTTTATAATGAACCAGATAGAGGAATACCAGTACCAAGTGAGACATTTGACCCTACAGAAGGTATGGAGGAAGATATGACTATTACAAATGGTACTGTTCCAGATGTAGAACAACCAAGTCAACCAAAAAGAAATTTACAATATCAATCACAAGTACCACAACAAGCACCTACTTTTGAACAGGCACAATATGACACAAGAATTAATAGATTGAAAAGTTCATTACCACAAGATGAAATTCCATTAAACATTGCAGATGGTTACAAAATTGGTATAGAGATGTTAGAAAAACAAGTTAACAAACAAAGACAAGAATTAGGATTAACTCCATTAGCTAAACAAGATGTTAATCAAGTACAGAGAAATACAGTACGACAAACATTATTAGATGCTTTAGATTTATTAGGAGGATAAATGGAAGAGGATAACATACCTATTCCTGATGACATATCATCATTAGAAGCAGAACTAGAATTTCAAGAATTAGAAAAATCTATTGCTGAATTTAATAAAGGATATGATGAACCAATAGATAGTAGATTTTTATGGAATTATATTGGTGGAAGGCAAATGGGTTATGGTGATGATGAATTACAAATTATTGAAGATACAGAGTTTAGCAAAATCATGGATTACATGGATGAAAATGATTTACACTATACAGAAGTAGATGTTTATGATTTTATACCAGAAGATAAAAGATTATCTCCTTATTTAATATACAAAGAAAATATAAGGAACGAATATTACACAGATGATTTTGTAGAGTATATGACACTTGTTACAAGAAGAACACCATCAGGTATATACGATATGAAAACAGATGATATTCTTGATGCACCACCTAGTCATTATATGGCAGAGTATGCATTAAAAGGTGCTTCTGAACAAGGACCAACAGTAAGATTAGAAGTATGGTCAAAAATAATTAATGGTGCTGTAACAGATGGTTTTTTAAAAAAATTAAAATTTAAAGATTTTTTTAAAAAGGCATATCAAAGAACACAAAATAGAGATTTAATAATTAGACATATAAATAATTTATTTCCTGGTGGTTCATACGAAGCATATTTAGAAGAAAATCATAATAGAAATATGGAAAGAATGGGATTTACTCCTGAAGGCGATTGGTTACCAGAGATAAAAGAAAAGATGGTAATTAAATATACAGATGTAGATGGTAATGTAACATACAAAGATTTTTGGGGTAATGAATTAGATGCAGATGACCCAAGAATAAGTGATGATTCTAAGTTTAATGATTTAGTAAAACAATTAGAACCATCACCTGAAGAATTAACAGAAGAAGAAAAAATTAAAAAATTATATGATGATAATATTTTAACCGAAAAAGAGTATGAACAAGCATTAAAAAAAGAAGGTAATTGGGCAGACACACCTACAAATGTAGTAGATGATGTAGTGATTACCCAAGATAGTTTTGGTAGAGATGTAACAATACCAATAGATGAAAATGGTAATATTATTTTATATAGGGCTACTGATGACCCAAGTAGAATTATTGATTCTGATTTTAGACCTTTAGCAAAAGATAAAGGCAGTGTTGGACTTGGACAACAAAGTTACTTTTCACCTAACCCAATGTATTCTCATAAATATCAATCATCAGGAAGAAAAAATTATAAGTTTGTAACACAAATAAAACCAAATGAAATACTTCCTACAGATATGTTTGTTAAAAATTATCCTGAATTAATAAGTGCGTTAAATATACCAGAAGAATATACAAATCAAAATTGGCGACAATTAGTTAATAATGATAAAGCTATGATTGCTATGGGGTATGAAACAGGTGGCAAAAGATTTTTTAATGACAACATACAAACATTTATAGATAATGGTATAAAAGCATTTGGTTCAGGTTCAACAGGTACTGGTGGACAAACTTACATAGAGTACGAAATAATACCATTAGTAAAAGAAGGAGATACTTTAGGAATAAAACCTGTTGCAACATTACAAACTAAAGAAGGATTTGCAGCAGGTAAAAGTCCAGAAGCATTTATAGAAACACCAATAGACACACCTACAAATGTAGTAGATGAAGATATAGTCATTAAAGGTATATTTACCAGTAGGGCAACTAATCCTAAAGGACCTAGTTTAATTTATGCAGATGTAGAAGAGATATTTGATTTTGTAGAATACAACAGAAGAGAAGCTGTGGCTACAGATGCTTCTAACGAAACTATAGATGCTATAAAAGAAACAATAAAACAAAAAGGTTATGTTTACGACACTGGTGAATATATGAATAGTGGTGTTGCATTTCCAGTTAGTGTTGATGTATCTGGAGATATACAAATAGCTGAAGGCAATCATAGATTAATTGCAGCTTATGAAGTAGCACAAGAAACAGGACAAAAAATATATGTACCTATATATGTATATCCAAGTGGAGTAAATAAAAATTATTCAGGAGAAACATACAAAGGTAGAAGTAGAAATGTAGGAAAAGAAAAATTATACAAAGCATTACGACAATTATTTATTGACTCTGGTGCAAGTGAATATTCAGTAAACGAAAAAGTTGGAGAAACTTTAGGTGCTACAAAACAATACACAGGTACTAACTATTTAGGTTCTGGTGGAACTGGTGGTAATAGTGTAAGTCAAGAAAATATGAAAAAGTTTTTTGATGCTATAGGTATAGAAACTTTTACCTATGAAGAATTACCAGAAGATAATGTTTTTAAAACAGGAGTAAGTCAATTAGCAGACACACCTACAAATGTTGTAGATGATATACCTACATTAAATACAGATTTAGTTTGGCGACAAGATTTAGAACCTATAGAAAATATTAGAAATCTAATAAGCAATACAAATCAACCTAGATGGCGTGATGGTGTTGTAGAAAAAAATAATATATTAAAACCTAATTTAAAACAAGATGATATAAAAAGAATAATTCCACAAATATTAGATGGAACAGTAAGCGATATAGATTTTACTAGATTTGGAATATGGTTATTGCACAAAAGTCCAACACCTGCCTATGGAAGTAAACCTTTTAATTCATCTGATGCCTTAGCAGATGTAACAAAAATAGTTATTTTTAATGGTAAAAGTCCTATTGATTTAATTAATGAAGATACATTAGAAATGGTAAAAAATTATATAACATCTGATACTGGTGCATTTACTACAGATTTAACAAAAGGTCCTAATGCAGGTTCTAAAAGTAGTATGGGATTAAGTGATGAATTAATATTGCAATTTGGTAGAGAAGAAGGACCATTTGCTAATGCACAACAAAGAATGAAACAAACAATAATTAATGAACACAATAAATTATATGCAAATGCAGATGATTATTTTATTTTATTTAGAGGTGGTGCATTAACAAATGACCCTATTCAATCATTTTCTAAAGATGGTTTTCAAGCACATAGTGTTGGATTTCAAACCAATCAACAAACTATTAGGCAAGGCAGAGGTATAGATGCTTACTTTGTAAATAAAAATGATTTTATAGATTTACATTCTTTAGGTTTAGATGCTAAAGGAGAAGTAGAAGTAATTGTCTATAGAGAAGGTGTTAATAAACCATTTCAAAAAACTGTAATGGATGAATCTGTAAGAGATTTTAATTACCTTGATAAAAATAGATTAAAGTTTTTAGAAGATAATTGGATTATGATTTCTGATGAATTTCCAAAGACAGGATTTATTAATAGTATTAAACCTGATGACCCTACAAGAAATCAAACATTAAGAGTTATGGATGATACTTCAGATATAACTAATGCAAGTACAAGAGTACAACAAGTAGCTTTTGATTTTGCAAAAAACAATGGATTAGCTGAACCAAACTTTAATGCTATAGCTTATTTTAATCCAGAGGTAGGGGTAGAAGCAGCAGACATTTATCAAGGATTACCAGACTTTGATGATAGTGCAGTACCTTTATACAATAAATTTATTAAAGAAACTAATGCACAATATGATGCGTTAATTAATGCAGGAATACAATTTGAATTAGTAGATACTGACCCTTACACACCTAATGCAGCAGGTCATACACAAATGATTAATGATATGCAGAATGGAAGATTAAAAGTATTAGCAACATCTTCAGCAGGTGAGTTACCACAAGGAAGTCCTATGGGTCAAGTCTCTAAATACACAGATGTTAATGGAAGACAGATGTTAGAGAATGATGTCTTTAGAGCTGTTCATGATACTTTTGGTCATGGAATGAGAGGTAATACATTTGGACCAATAGGAGAATACAATGCCTGGTTAGCACATAAAGAAATGTATACATCTACATCACAAAAAGTTATGACAACAGAAACATTAGGACAAAATACTTATGTTAACTTTGGTCCTCACATGAGAACAGAAGAAGGAACATTAATAGGTAAAGGTGATACTGGATATATACCACCAAAAGATAGACCTTTTGCACCACAAAAAGTAGCAGTAATGCCAGATAACATTATTACTAAAGCAGGAGATGTAGCAACTGATGCAACAGGACTAGTAAATGCAAATGCTATGAATAAGGTAAGAAAATTTATTAGCAATACTCCTGATGCTGCAGAGTCGTTATGGAAAGCTACTAAGTTTACATTAGGTAAAACATTTAGAGGATTACAAATATTTGACCCAGGAGATATAGCTATTGAGTATGGATTAGCTAGATTATTACCTAGATTAGGACTAGCTGCTATTGCAGGACCTGCATTATATGCTTATGTATTTTATGAATTAGCAGTATTAGCTACAGATGTAGGACAAGCATTAAATAAAGCAAGAGAAAAACAAGGTTTAGGAACTGTAGCTGAATCAGGAGGTGCAATATTTGGTGGTATTGATAGTTTAGATGATTGGAAACAATTAGGTAAAGATACTTGGTCAGAAATGGGAGAAGTATCAGATGATTGGTCATTGTCTTGGAAGATTAGTGAACCTATAATAAATAAAGTCTTTGAAGAGTATGGTAAAATGAAAGTTGCTAAGGAAGAAAAAGATTATTTTAGTAATTTAAAAACAGGATTAGCACCAAGATAGGAATATATGTCAGAGTTTGAAATATTTATAAAAACATTAAGAGATTATATAACAGTTAATCTAAGTGATTTTAATGTAGAAGAATACAAGAACTATGCTAATAATCTGTATAAAAGCTATGGTCCTTTTACATCAGACCAGTTTCAAGAATCAGGTTTACAAGAAGGTTACTGGAGTTTTTTGATGCCAGATGCACCTGCTGATGAATTAGAAAATAATGGACAAGAAGAAGGTGAAGAAGTTTTACAACCACCATTACCACAAGAAGGTTTTGTTAACTCACAGATATGGGAATATGAAGGACAAAAGTATGTAGTATGGCAAGTTCCTGGAACAGAGTTCTATATGAGATACAATGTTACAGATACACAACTAAGTCAATTCTATAGTGGAAGACAAATGCCTATAACACAAACAGCTACTACAGATATGTGGGCTAACTCTGTGTACTTTGGATATATACAAGAATTACCAGAGAGAGTATTACTACAAGGTGAAAATCCATTTATAGGTTTTACAGAACAACTAGATGCTGCTTATAAAGCAAGTCCTCACTTAGCAGAAGATAAAGAATTACTAGCACTATGGATTGAAGGTCTAGTAGAAGATAGAGATATTACAGATTATGAGTGGGAAGCAACTGATTGGTTTACAAAACAACCACAAGAGAGAATTGATTGGTTAGTTTTATCAAGAGGTAAAGGAATAAATGCAGATGATTTACCTGCAGATGCACAAGTACTTAGAGATGAGAACAGAGTATTGTGGAGAGCTAAATTAATATCAGCAGGTGTTGATGGTGTTGACACTATTGTTGATGCTAATGGGGTAAGTTTTGCAGAATGGTTTGCAGACCAAGTTACACAAGGTATTCAAGGTTTTTCAGATACATTAGCTGAGGCACAGATTATAGGATTAGCTGATAGTAAATCAGGAATAAAAGTTAATGATGAAATAACTGCCTGGTTAGAAGGAAAACCAAAACTTGGAGGAACAAAAGAAGGTCAGACTGTTGCACAAAACTTAGCTTATAAATGGTTAGGTCCATTGTATGGCAAATTAGATACTGCTGCTTTAGAAGATAACGCATCTATTTATAGAAATGCAGAGTCAGATGAAGTAGGTGCACAATTGCTAAACGACAAATATAAAGCTATGAAAAAATCTATATTTGGTGTAGATGTTTATGATGAGAATACGACTTATGAAGATATAGCTACACCATGGAGAAATTTTTCATTTAATTTTTTAAAAGAGAGAATATCAGAAACATCTGATGTGTGGTTAAGTATATTAAAAGCTAATGACCAAACAGAAGCTACAAAGATACTTACAATTTATGGTTTAAATAATGATAATAAGACAGTCTTAGATACAGTAACAGATGAGATGGCTACATCAGTTGGTGTTAGAGGAGGCATAGTCAGGGGAGTTCCTACATAATGGTAATGTTATATAGAAAAGATTATTTAGCAGGTTACAATGTTACTAACCCTAAAGTGATTGCAGATATGAAAGCTGATGGTTATACAGAAAATAAAGCAGAAGCAGAAGCAGCATCTACACAACCTGGAGGACAAAATTATACAGGTTCTTCTACACAAACAACAACTGCTACATCTACTGGTGGAACTAAATTAACACAAGCAGCTAGAGATAGAATTAAAAAAAGTGCAAAGATAAAATTTGGTAACTTATTAACTGACTCTATGGTAGATATGTATGTAACTGCTTATATAGATAGTGGTAATGATGCTGATGAAGCTATTGCAGTTGTTAGACAATCACCAGAATATCAGAATATTTATGCAGGTAATTTAAACGAAGATAAAGCTACTGTTAAATATACAGAAGCAGAGTACTCACAAAACATAGAAGCATTTGGTAGAAAGCTAGAAGCTATTGGTGTCAAAGCAGATTTTATGTTAACAGCAGAAAGAAAAAAACAATTAACAGAAAACTTAGTATCACCAGATGAATTTGGTACAAGAGTAAATGCTGTTTATACAAACATATTAAATTCTATTCCACAAGTTAAAGAATTTTACATGAGAAGTTTTGGTAGAACATTAACAGATGAAGAAATAATAGCATCTGCTATAGACCCTAAAGTAGGTGAAGGTATTATATCTGGAACAATAGCATCTACTGATGTTATATCTGCAAACATTACTAGAGCTAAGATTGGTGCAGAAGCATTATTAGCAGGAACAGATATTACAGCAGATGTTGCTGACCAACTATTAAAAATGGGATTAAGTGTAGATAAAGCTAGAAGAGGATTTCAACAAGTTAGAGCTTTACAACAACAAGCAGCAGCACAAGGTAGAGCTGTAATGAGTGTTCAAGATATTATTGAAGGTACTGAACTAGGACAAATGGAAGAGATGAGAGCAGTACAGAACATTATTAGACAAACTGAATCAAAGAGTGCAGCAGTATTAGGTGCACAAACAACACAGACAGGTGCAGTTACAGGATTAATTGAACAATAACTTGCATTTTTTAATGATATGATATAATTATTAAGACTCCATTCCTAGGTCTGGAGGTTAAAGATTGACCAGGAAGATACGATTACTGTCTTGATGCCTACTAACAAGACATGGAAAATAAATAATAAGTAGTTTAAAACGCAGAGCATTACATAAATGGCTCTTGTAAAAATATTATTTATAGATAGGAGACAGCAAATGTCTGAAAATATTGAATACGCTGATAGTTCAGCAGGTGATGATAAGAACTGGAAAGCTCTTAGAGAAGAGAATAAGGCTCTTAAAGATGCTCTAATTAGTTATGAAGCTAAAGAGAGAGATGACTTGTTTAAGCAAGTTGGACTTGATAGAACTAAAGGTGTTGGAAAAGCTGCAGATTTGATGTACGAAGGCGACTTAGAAGTGGAAGCACTTAAAGGTTTTCTTGCAGAAGAGTTTGGAGAAGAGGTTGTTAGTGGACAACAAGACAGTATTCGTAAAACATTAAACGAAGGTCAAGACAGATTAGATGCTTTAAGTCAATCTGCACAAGCCATAAACAATACTCCAAACATACAGGAAGATTTAGCCAAAGCACAGCAAACAGGCAGAGTCAGAGATAGCATATCTTCAAAATTAAAAGCTCTAAATGAGCTAGAGAATAAGTAAGAGTTTAGGAGAAAATCTCCTAGACATAATTTTTAGGAGAATAAAATGGCAGCTATAGGCTCACCAGACCCAATTTCAGTATCTGAAATTAACAATTTTACAGGTGAACTATTCAAAGTTGGTGCAAGAAGAACACCTCTACTATCCATGGTGGGTGGTTTAACAGGTGGTAAACTTCTTAACTCTCCTGTATTCCAAACCCAAAAAGTAGACACACCTGCAGTAACAGGATATACAACTGTTGCTGAAGGTGGAACACCTGCTTATTTTGGAAGAAGCAGAAGTTCTGCAATAGACTGTGTCCAAATCTGGAATCAAGGTGTAAAGCTCACCTATTCAGCATTAGGTTCTACAGGATATTTGAACTCACAAGCTATGGAATCTGGAACAGCAGCTTTTGAAGGTTCTAACCCAATCAATGATGAAATGGCATTTCAATTAGAAGAACTACTTAGCAAAATCGCAAGAGAAGTTGAGTTTGAGTTCTTTAATGCTACTTTCAATGATGGCACAGATGGCAACCCAAGAGAAATGCGTGGAATCGCAGAGTGGGTAGCTACTGGTAATGGCTCATCAGCATACGCACACGATACAGCAGGAAATGGAACAGGAGATGCACAAGGTCTTGACTTTGATGCAGTCGCTGAAACCCTTAAATTGATGTATGATGCAGGTGCACCAATGTCAAACCCTGTACTTTTCGCAAGACCAGGCTCAATCTTAGACTTGAACCAAAATCTTGTTAAGAGTGGCTCTAATCAAATGGCAGTATTGCCAAGAGATAGAAATATTGCAGGTGTTAACATTGACTCAATCATTACTCCATTTGGAAATATTGGATTAGCAGTTAACGAATTTGTTCCTACTGACCAAGCATTTATTTTGGACCTTGCATACCTAGATGTTTGTTTCTTAAACATCCCAGGTAAAGGTGGTGTCTTCGTAGAAGATACAGATAATGATGATGCAGCAGCAATATCAAAGCGTGTTTATATGGAAATTGGTCTTGATAAAGGACCTGCAGAATATCACGCAGTTATCAATGGCGTAAGCTAAAGATAAAACTTTGAAGTTAAGGGTGGAAATCCACCTCCACCCTTTTCTTCTGCTATAGTAAGATAAAAGATTTATAGGAGAATAAATGCCAGTTGCAGGTAAAAATTTATTTAAGACAAAAGCTGTAACCATAGATATATCAGAAAGTACAACAGTTTCTACAGCAGTAGATACAGATGGCTTATTGTTATCAGGAATTATATTTCCTGCAGCAATGACAGGAACTACAGTTACATTTCAAGTATCTTCTACTAACACTAATGGAACTTTTAAGGCTTTAAAAGAAACTGATGGTACTGATGTAAGTTATACAGTTACTTCTGATAGCCATGTTCGTGTTGACCCTAGTGGTTGGGCAGGAGTTGGTGCTATTAAAGTAGTGTCAGGTACAGCAGAAGTAGCAGATAAAGTAATTAAATTAGTATTTCATAGTTCGTAGGTAAATAATGAGTACAACTATTGGAGACCTAGTAGATAGGGT
>Ga0099846_1000360_pt1 | contig 18953 bp, 41 predicted proteins | sample CB_VirMetaG_FD_78180 | JGI IMG/M metagenome (GOLD analysis project Ga0099846, IMG submission 78180) | Freshwater to marine saline gradient viral communities from Chesapeake Bay - CB_1504_1 Viral MetaG | ecosystem: Environmental > Aquatic > Marine > Coastal | place: USA: Chesapeake Bay... | reverse complement strand
GGTTGCTTGTCTCAAAGCGGCTGTTGATCTATCGATTCAGCGAGGAAAGGAGGCTGAGAAAAATCTTGAGATCTATCGACGGATTGATCAGTTGGAGTCAATTGTAGAGTCTGTGCTTGATGATAGGGATATTGAGGATTCTTACTATGTTCTGAAGACAGACTATGACGCCTATCAAGAAGAGCATTACGCGATCAAACACGACCGTCCTCACAAGGAAGTAGGAAGAGGAAGGGCAGCGAAGGTTCATAGAGTTCCAACTGCTGACGAGATGGTTGTGGCTCAACAAATGACTGCACCAACAAGGCTGGAAATTGAATGGAGAAACATTCAAAAGGTGAATGAGAATGAGTAACTATCAACTATTGCAAAAACTCAAAAAAGCGTTTGAAAACGCCAAGAAGAGCGACCGTTCTTTTGAAAGAGCCCTGCATTTCAGAGGAGATATGTTCAGACTTGAAGAAGAGTTGTTTGAAGCACTCGGAGCAAAAGACACCTCAAAGTGGTATAACTGCGCTCGTTGTGATGCTGGTTATCCAGACCAAGAATGTACTTGTGAGGAAAAAGAAAATGGCTACCGAAAACAAGATCACCCGCCAGAATGTAAATGGCACAAAGATTGGCATTCGTGCAACTGTGGTTTATTTGATAACAAGGAGAGCGAAGAATGACCTATAAAGCATCCATGGAAATGATCGGCTCCTGTGTCAAGGTAGAAGATGATGGGACAACAAGCGTCGTAAAACACGTTCTCTTCACCGACACGGAGGGCAACGAGGTCAGATATCCTTGGGAAGCTTTGAAGGAAGTTGTTGTAGAGTGGATGAAGGTAGAGTACGAAGAATGATGGTCATATTTGTATGTCTAGTCACAATAGGGATAGTCTGGTCTCTTATGGCAATTGCAGACACAAGTGAAGAGACTCTTCGTAATAAGGAAGCAGCCTTGTTGCGTGAAAGAGAACAGTTGAAAGAGACTCTAGCTAAGATCGAGGAATCATCTTTGAAAAAGTATCTTCCGACTTATGAGGAGTGTATTGCATTTGAGCTAACACTCGACCAATTGCGGGAAATTAATTCACGGCTGAAGGACATAGAGAATGAAAAGATGCCAGTTCATTAGAAGAACAAACGTCAACGTCTACGGAAATACAGAGATCAGTTCCGTCTTCGTTCCGATGCCGAACAGCTGGGAACGCCATCAGTGGCTGAAGGGTTACTTTGGACAAGAATGCGCAGTTGTTGGAAAAGAGCTATGGAATTTGCTCGTTGAGAGATACGAGGTGAAGGTTCTTGTAGAAGAGAACGGCGCTTTTTGGGAGGAGGAAGTATGATTGCGCTTATGGCAGCCACCGCGCTTGCTTGGACGCAACAGGAAACCCCTGAGGGTGTCCCCGTCAGGTGGGCTGAAACGGCCATTGATTACCGGATGGACGTTGGATCAGCACCATTTCCGGAGGCTATTGACATTATCCACGAAGGCTTTGAAGAGTGGGAAGAAGCCAGCGATAGTCTGGTTCGCTTTTATGGGGGTCGCCCAACAGACGAGGCAAGAGACGAGCAAAATGGAATCAGCGAGGTTGGGTTTCTTACAGAGTGGGAACACCCATCCACAACCCTCGCAGTAACTCGTGTCTGGGTCAACTCGGAAGGTGTGATTGCGGAGTTTGATCTTCTGCTTCAAGCGGATCCACCTAACGGCTGGGGCGATGATCCATTGAGTGTCGATCTTCTTTCAACTGTTCGCCACGAAGTCGGTCATGCCCTTGGCATTGGTCATAGCGAAGTTAGAGAGGCGGTTATGCACGACAGAATAAAGCCTGGCGAGATCCGCACGATCCACGATGATGATATTGACGCTGTCATGACAATCTATGAAACTGATGATCGGAAAATTGAAGATGCCGGGTCATGCAGCCACATGAAGTTTTCTCTTATTCATCCTTTGTGGGCAGCCATTCTAGCATTTCGAACGAGGGGAGTGAATGATGAAGTGGGTTAATCTTGTAGCAGCAGTTTGCGGCACCACCTTTGGAACACCAGAGTTGGCCGAAAACATTGAGATGATCTCAGAAAGCAACGGTGTTGAAAAGACACTTGTTTTGAGTGTTGTATATCACGAGAGTCGTTGTGACCCAAATGCTCTTGGCGAGTCAGATGATCGAGGTCTTATGCAAGTGATTCCAAGATGGCACTGGCATCGTATGCAGCGCCTAGAAGCAAGAGATCTCTACAACCCTATTCAGAACCTCAAGGTTGGAATCGACTTCCTTAACAGTCTAGAAGTTCAGCAAGACCCTGTTAGAGCTTTGGCTTTCTACAACGGAGGCTACAACCCTCCACAGTGGTCTTACAATTATGCCAGGAAGGTTCATACTTCCAAATTGGAATACGATAAGATGCTTGGGCCACTTAGGACAGGAAAGAAAATGATTCAGGATACAGATCCGGAATGAGTCCACTACTTATAGGTGATGCTCAATCTTAGCTTAAAATCGAAAATTGCCATGATGATCGCTGTGATCATCATGATTGTTTATTCTTTCGTTCAGACCTTGGTCATATCAGGAGTCTTCAATCCGTCGTATAGGATTGCAGTCTTCGGATTTGTTTGCGTTCTATGTTTCGTTCCAACATTTGCAGTGATTGCGTCTGAGTTTGTTTCGAATAAGAAGAAAGATAAAGCAAACAAGAAAGACCTCGAAGAGATCTTGGACAAGTCTTGTCTTGTGTCGAAGACCGATAAACGGGGCAGAATAATCGAGGTCAACCAGAAGTTTTGTGAAGTCTCAGGATACATGCCTCAAGAGCTCTTGGGCAGAGATCATTCGATGTTGAATTCCGGAGTTCACCCAAAAGAATTCTGGAGAGACATGTACCAGACAACTGTCAAATACAAAGCCATTTGGTTTGACACTGTCACAAACAAAGCAAAGGACGGTCGTCTTTACATCGTAAAATCATGGATCATGGCGAACTTTGATTCAGAGGGAAAGCTGATAGGGTTTACGTCTGTCAGGCAGGACGTCACGAACCTATACAGCACGCTTGCAGATGTAGGAAGAAAAAACACTTACCTTGAGCATGCTGCCAAGATTCTTCGTCATGACATGCATAGCGGCATTAACACATATCTTCCTCGAGGTATCAGCAGCCTGAAGCGACGGTTGGACGACGAGACGCTGAAGTCAAAGCGCCTTGAGATGCCTATGAAGTTAATCGAGGATGGCCTAGCACATACGCAAAAGGTCTACAAGGGCGTCTTTGAGTTCACAAACTTGGTGCGTGAAGATGCAACACTTTCGAAAGACTACTATGACATCGGCAAGATTCTCGAGTCGTACCTTTCAACAACTTCATACGCAGATCAAGTCATGCTTGAGGGGCTCCCGACTCTTCACGTGAATGAGGCGCTGTTTTGCACCGCGATTGACAACATGATCAGAAACGGGCTGAAGTACAATGACTCTTCGACAAAGTTCGTGAAGATCACGATGCTTGATGAGAACACGCTGGGAATTCAAGACAACGGTCGGGGTTTGAGTCAAGAAGATTTTGAAGCAATGCAAAAGCCATATTTAAGGAAGAGTGACCAAAAAGAGAGCGGATCAGGTCTGGGGTTAAACATCACTGTCGCGATTCTTCGTGAGCATGGATTTAGCGTGAGCGCTGAGAAGCTTGAGTGCGGAACAATGATGAAGGTAAAAGTTAGATGATAAACTCGATTTTGCTTGTTGATGACGAGAACCTCTTTCACCTTGTCTTCGAAGATGCCTGCAGCCTGCTTGATATCACCTTGAACCTTGAAAGCCTATCATCATCCGACGAGGCTGCGAGGCTCTTTGAGGGGTGGCAATCTGAGCCTGACAAGAAGCCTGAGTGTGTCTTCGTTGATCTCAACATCATCGGCTCTTCCTTCGACGGGGTCGAGCTAATCAGAAAGATCAACTATGAGTACGGCAATGGCGTTGTGATCGGTATCATCTCATCATCAGTCGACCAGACAGAGATTGACAAAGCCCTTCGTGCAGGTGCACAATTCTGGATTGTGAAGTCTGATGATATCGAGCCCCGACTCGAGGCATTTCGTGTCGACTATCCTGGCTTCAAAGACAGGACAACGCCGTTCAAGGTGTACAGGTAAGAGCACAAGATGCTTATCCTCGGCGAAGAAACAAAGAAAGACCTGATAGAGCTTTCAAAGGATAGAGGCATCTACCTTGAAGGAAACATCTTGAAGGTTATTGACGTGAAGGGGGATGAAGAGTTCGCTGGGTATGTTCAACTTGCAATAGAGAACGACAGAGAGAATAGGCGGAAGCGCCTGGAAGTCACGAAGAAAGTCCAGGAGCAAAACAAAGAACTCGTCGATTCGCAGAAAGAAAAGGACGAGCTCATGAATGAGCTCAAGGATGCGTTGCAGCAGGCCGAGAGTGCCAAACAGGAGGCTCAGAATGACCTCGACATGCTTCAGAAGAAAACCCAGTTTGAACTTATTGGTCAAATAGTTACCGTTGCCCTGTGGATCATTATGGGCGTCGGAGTGATTACCACTGCGTTGTTTGTCATGTCAATACTGACCGGTTCAGACACAACGTTGATTGGTAACACCTGGTCAAACTTGTTCGGCATCCTTCTTACGAATTCATTCTCAATCATTGGAACGATCATGGGAGTGAAATACTCGTCGGAAGCCTCAAGGCCAAGTAAGACTGAGCAGAATTGAACAAGCGGCACCACATAGTGATAATGTAGTGAGCTGCTGTTGCAATGATGAACTCTAAGCGTTCTCAGCATTAGTTATCAAATGGTGGTGAAATGCTTTGGGATGGTTCAGAAAAAAAATCTCAAACATAGACAGCCAAACAGGAGAGGTCATATCGATCGTTTTGCTGTTTGTAGCCAACGGTTTGATCATTGCGTTTGTCATGTTTCTAACTCAGTAGGAAAAAATGAACCTTGCGGACCAGATACGAATTGCGATAATAGCATCTCAGCCTGAAGGTTCAAACCTGTCAAGTGAAGACATCAAAGTGATGACGAACATGATCCTGAGTACGTTGAGCAGGAACAAGCTGATTAAACAAACAGACGCAATTGGAATGCAGCTTCCCATCAAGAATCGTGCGATAAGGCTTGAGTACTATGAAAAAATGTGGAAGATGCTCAAGAAAGTTGACCCAACTTGTTGGACTGCACAAATTGTAAACAACAGAGATGATGGTGAGGAATGAGCATGGACGGTTTCGACGACGACATTAGCGGTGTGCAGATGTCCCCTGAAGACGTTTACTTGATTGTTCAGTCAGTTAGGTTCTCAGAGCGTTATTGGAAGGATGTGCTTGAACAGCACCCGGACGATGACGAAGCAATCATGATGAACAGGGCATTTGATTCACTCATCGAAAAGATTGACGTGCTAGAAGAGTTTAGCACTTACATCATTGAAGATGAAGACGAGGAGCAAGAACCACCCGCTCTTCCAAACAACGTTCTCAATTTTCCAGGGGTGGAAATTAGCGAAGGATGAGTGTAAGTGCAGCGCATCTTATGGTATTATCATATTGTAAGGAGGTTGCCGTATGGACTACGATCCCACTATTCCTGGCATGCCCACGGCGCTCGGCGCAGCGATCACGCTTCGCCTCCGTGAGTGTGGTTTCACGAAGATCGATCACCGCGGAGAAGGCGTCTACTCAAGACAGGTGTCACCCGGCATCGACGTTCGTGTCTACACCACTGTTGTCAACGGAGATGCTCGAGGCAACGGGAAGGACTCGATTCGAGTCGCTGCAATCTACGAAGCGACCGACGGCAAGACTCGCGGCCTTGTGAAGAACCGACGTGTTCACCGTACAGGAAACATCGATGACATCGTCGATCGCATGCACAGTCGAATGCGTGACGTCTGGCGCAAGGCTGCTCGACCTGAGCGCTGCCGCTGCGGCGCACCAAAGTTCGTGACGAAGAAGGATAACCTCTGCTGCGCAGAAATCTGCTGGGTGAAGTGATGAAGAAGGGTGACCTGGTCAAGGCGAATCCTGCTTGCATCTTGGGAGATGAAGACCAGCGTGCTGCAGGTCTAAGGCTTCTCAAGAACGGTATCGTCGTCGAAGTCCGGCGTGATGGGTGGGTTGATGTTCTCTGGCCGAACGGACGACTTTCCGGGGCGGCGAACCCGGATTCCTTGTTGCCAATGGAACTCGAGCATAAGGAGAACGAAGATGAAAGTCAATGACTTCCTCATCAAGCGAATTTCGCTTCTTGAAGATCTGCTCGACGAAGCTTATGACATCATCAACGGGCAGAATAATCCCGGTTGGCAAGAGTGGTGCGACAAAGTAGTCGACGCAGAAAATAGCAGGTTCAATCCTGTGCAAGCCGAGATGCACGACAAAAAGTGCATCTGGCATGAAGATCAGCTTGCATGCAATTGCGGTGCATACCAATCCAAGTAGGAGAGTGACCAATGATTAGTGCGAATGAAGCAACGAAGATGACGCGAAAGACTCGTGACGACTTTTGGGAATCCGATGAGGGTTCAAAATTCATTGCCATGGCAAATGATGCTGTCGAACAAGCTGCGTCGCTTGGAAGTAGCTCTGCAGTTGTTCGAGACATTCCTTTTGACAAGCACGCGTGGAAGATGGATGAACTTTTGTGGCTACTGCGCGACCTAGGATTCACTGTGGATTCGTACACCAGCCAAGACGGTCTCACAGGTGTGACGATTTCTTGGTCTAGCACGTGATAATGAGTGCAAAACTCATCCCGCTTGTGGTATTATCACATTGTAAGGAGGTTCCATGGAACGCATTGAAGTTGGAAAGAACCGCTGGGCTGAGGTCGTCCCTGGCAAGAGCATCACGCTCTACGAGGTTCGAAAGGATCGCTACGACGGCGTCGAGATGTTCATCGAGACAAAGTTCGCCATTGGCGACTTCGCTGAGTACGACAGCTACAACCTGAGCTACACGGCACCCATCAAGGCGATCACTGGCAAAAACGTCATCTTCGACCTCTCTCGCGATCGGGGCGGAAAGAAGACAAAGCGACTTCCATTCAGCTCATTCCACATGCGGAACATCGGCTTCAGCATCGAAGAGACGTTGCGCCGGAACCAAGAAACGATGATGTACATCTGAGGTGATACATGAAAGGTCATCAGGTGAAGTCCCTTATCAGCGAAGGTTACGTGAAGAACCACAACCACTTCTTCCTCGAACGTGCTCGCGCGTTGGAGAAGGTCCACGAAGTTTGGGATAAGATGCTCGAGGACCTTCGGCTCGCAGAAATCAAGCGTATCGAGCAGGAGAATCCACCGGCTATCCCAGTTGGGACTCGCGTCCGGTCTTCTGCACATCGCGACAGGCTTGGAACGGTTGTGGGTGTATCTGTCTATCTAGATGCTGGTAATGACGACTACTATCACCCTGAGGAGTTCACCCTTCTCGATGAGAGTGAAGTGTTCAGCGGTCACGCTTCAGAAGTTCGTGGAAAGTGGCACTACGAAGTGCAGATGGACCCAACTGAAAATCAGGCAAAGCGTGGTAGAAAGGGCGTCCTCACCACCCAGTGCATCGACCAGCTCGAGATTGTAGAGGAAGAAGATGTCGTTTGAACCCGGTGACATCGTGGAATTCAACAACTGGAATACTGGCAGCTTTCGGGCGCTGGGTCTGCTTGTTGAAATTCGCGACAACCCATCGGACGTCGAGCAGATCTCGTCTTGGAGGGCTGACGGTAAGCCTATTCCTGCAGGGTGGCCCAGAAAGATTGCTGACGTCCTTCATGGCGACTGTATCAAGACCTGCTGGTATCATCATCTAAGAACGCATCAGGAGAGGGTAGTAACATGAAGGTTGGCGATCTCAAGCCAGGAATGGCAATCAAGGCAAAGAAAGGTCATAAGCTAGCGTTCTTTTCGGGAGGGTGGACTCGATCCGCTGGGTATGCTGGTGTCATTGACACGTCGCGACGGTCACATGGTTCAACGGTTGCAGAGTCAGATGTGGCGATCTATGCTGGAACAAGAGAAGATGTCTCAGACGCTAGAGGAAGATGGTCAAACCGGTATGTTATGCTTGACGGTCAGCTTATGCCATTCTGGCCTCAAGACTGGAGACATTGTGAGCCGGTTTGAGTGTAAGTTTCCTCACTTCTGTGATAGTATTCTACTGTAAGGAGGAAATGAATGACAAACCCCAACGTCATCTACTCCGGTCGTAAGAACGACCTCGGCGACGAGCTCTGTCTCGTCGAGGCCTTCTCTGACATTGGCGAGCGAGGCTGGATGGTCTGCGTCGAGGTTCGATGCCCAGGTCGGCCCGCATTCAGGACTCCCAAGGTCTGGTTTGAAGGGCGCGAAGAAGCTATCGATAGCATGAACAACGACAAGTTCTGGGGTTTCTAATGGGAAGCAGCAACGTATACGAAACGATGGTCTCAACAATGAGTGACGAGGACGTTCTCGTGATGTGGCATGCCTGCGTCAAGGAGCATAAGCGCCGGCTGGAAGAAAAGCAAACTGAGAACAAGCGCTTTCTAAAGGTGGGTGATCGAGTCAAGTGGGGCATTCACGGCCGCACCGGCGAGATTACGAAGGTGAAGCGCGTGAAGGCATACGTCAGAGATGACTGGGGATCGTGTTGGGATATTCGCCTCAGTTCACTGACGAAGATTTGAACACCAACAACGATTTCGGTAAGATAGTGTTGTGGAGGCATCTATAGGACCTAAGTGAGACATACTCCGGTCACTGTCTCTGGCGCTCAAAACTAATCCCTGTACCCTTTAGGCCCGTAGCTCAGGGGTTAGAGCGCTGTTCTTATAAAGCAGATGTCGTGGGTTCAATTCCCACCGGGCCTACCATTCTGGACCTTTAGCTCAGTTGGTTTTAGAGCACCCGGCTCATACCCGGATTGTCCTCGGTTCAAGTCCGAGAGGGTCCACCACTTAAGGCAGGAGAGATGATGAAGTTTCTAGCACTGATGATGATGTTTGTCACCGCATGCTCGCCCTCTACACCAGAGAGCAATGATGGAGAGATTGTGGTCATCGCAGATCCCGACGTAATGCGTACTGACCACCGAGGACTTTCCCGCTGGGTTGATAGCCGATACGGCGTCGTTTGCTACGCACCCTATCGTGGTATGTTCGAGTGCTTCCCAATTGATGATGAAGGAAACATTCAGTACAGGCTTGAAAACGTCGTTCATTCGAGTCTATAATAGACTACCGATATCGGGACGCTAGCTCAGTTGGTAGAGCACCGGCCTTTTAAGCCGAGGGTCCAGGGTTCGAGTCCCTGGCGTCCCACTTAGAATACTTCTCCCCTTGCACACGGGATAAGGATGCTAAAGTCGCTAGACGATGTAGGTATCGCTTTAAAAGTGTGCTATCTATGCTCACCACCAACATAGGGTCCGAAACGCTTTAACTCATTCTTGGCCTCTCAACGATGCTTTCTCTAAGGATGATAAACTAAGCATTTCACCCGTGAGCGGGTCATGCTAATGATGTTGGAAATCAGAGGGAAGTAGGGCGAATACCCCGAACAACAATAGAAGTTACTGCCTCGACCGCTGGCACACCGGTTAAAGTGTGCCAACCTACATTATTGGGGTGTCGCCAAGTTGGTAAGGCTCCGGGTTTTGGTTCCGGCATTCGTAGGTTCGAGTCCTTCCACCCCAGCTTCTCAGGAGAAAAAATGGGCGAAGCAATTATCACGATGCTACTTGGCCCAATCGCAATTGGGGCCGCGGTATTCATAGTCAGATACTTGATCGAAAAACACTCAGCTTTCGTTGAAAAGCACCATGATCGCCGTGTACAATCAAACATAACTCGAGAAAAGATGAGGAGCAAGTGATGGAAATTTTTGCACGCAAGACGCAGGTCACTGTTCAAGAAGATCGCTTTGAGCCCTTTAGCGCAGAGATCTTGAAGGAAGAGCCTTGGGGATTGGGAGAGCCTGTCTATCTCGTTCGTATCACGGCGGGAACTGAGATGGGTTGTATCACCCATGCGCGTCATAGCTGGATCACTCCGGTTGAAGAAGACAAGGCTTGAAAGTCGGCGATCTTATACGGGTCCTGTCGCGCAAGTTCTTTGATTGTGGTCAGACGGTTGAAGAACTTGACGTCGGGATCTACCTGGAAGAGAAGAATGGTCACGTCTACCTGCTAGGAAAGCTGGGTCGTATCGTCGGGTATCAGGTCGGTGTAATTAACGACAAAACAAGATGGGAGATTCAAGGTGTCTGATACCCTTCGCAAGGTCATCGTTTGGAGAGTGATTAGCTTCACTGTAGCGATGACCTATAACCTTGCCTTTGTCGGCGGGTGGCAGCGGTCGTTCCTGCTTACCGTTCTTCTCATGTCTGTGCTCACTGGCATGCATTACATGTTTGAGTTGTGGTGGGAGAAAGATCGAGAGTAACGCAACTTGCCCTGATGGCGGAATCGGCAGACGCAGGGGACTTAAAATCCCCTTCCCATAGGGAGTGAGGGTTCGATCCCCTCTCGGGGCACTTTCTTCATCGCAGTCTATTTATTCCAGGGTGTCACTATGTCTATTGCGTTCTTCTTTCTGGGATACTGTTCTGCTGCTCTTGCTTGGTACTTCAACCATCGATTTGTGTTTCATGGTAGTCTTGGAAAGCTGCCTGTTCTGAAGAATTACAGACGCCTTCACACGATCCACCATCAGAACGCATACAACCACAGACGAAACGATTTCATCTTCATTCCGCTATGGGGTCATGCGCTTTTGTTCTTCATCAGCATCCCCGTCTTCTTGCTCAGTCCATGGGCATGGGCGGGGTGTGTTGCATTTGCAATTGTGTATGGAGTCAAGCATCACAGGTTGCATAACGAAGACATCAACGCGCCGTATGGAAGACATCACCTGGTTCATCACACGATTGCCCCAATGTACAATTTCTCAGGTGTTCATCCGATCATCGATCGAATCTTTGGGACAAACTTTGGTGATGTCGCCGTCGCTCACGTGCATGCAGAATCTAAGAGAGCAGAATAGTTATAGGCATGAGAATCGCGGAAAGAAAGCTGCGGCAGGTCATTAGGGAAGCTCTTTCCCTGAATAGGGACAACTGTTCTCCCTATACACACTCTCTTGCATGGATTGAACCTTCGGGAAAAGTGCACATTCTGAAACCGAGAGAGACTCATAATGAATGGATAACACTCAGATCTTTCTACGATAGATGGTCAAAGGGAGATCGAAGCATCGGATGGGATGACTACGCCCTAGAGAATGGTTGGGTCAGGGCGACAAATGGTACGATGTTCGAGATATTCGGCAGCGTCGATGCTGCTTCTGATGGTGCGATACAGGGCATCATCGAAGTCTTGCTGGGATGCGCTTCGGCACTAAAGAGCGACCCGGAAAATACCCGTGTCTATTTTGATCAGCGCGCAAAACTACCCGATGGAACCATTTCATACAAGGGTAGGCCTGCGGCAGCAACTACGATCGCAGATTTTGTTCAGAGATATGGCACAGAAGCAGACGCAGAGAAGTTGTATTCAGCTCTTTGAGGTGAGTGTAAGTTTCCTCTTTCTTATAGTATTATTCTATTGTAAGGAGGATTCAATATGCCACGACTGAATGACGCCGCCCGCGCTGAGCTCCTCAAAACCCGCGTTGCTGAGTACGAGTCTGCCGGCCTAGGCGATCATCGCAACGCCCGCTTCGCTCGCGACATGATTTCTCGCGCCTCACGAAAGGCGGGATTCACGGCAGCGCAACGCAAGTGGGTGATGAGCATCATCGAGGATGACCTTCCCGCGCCGAAGAACGCAGAGCTCGTCGCACGCATCGACGAAGCCCTTGGGGTCGTGGGCCTGAATCCCCGCGCAAAGGAAATCCTCAACGACTTTCGTGGAAAGGCATTCAACGGATGGGCACTCAGCGAGAAGCAGACGAGCTTCATGGAGAACCTGCTCGCCGAGGCCAGCGAGACTGCGAAGACCGGGCCGTGGTGCCCGACGCCTGAGGAAATCGAGAAGATTCGCCTCTGCGTCGATCTTGCGAAGCGCTATGACGAGAGTTACTTCTACTCTCACGGTGGTCTCGCCAAAGCGGTCGCAAAGGGTCGCCTCTTCCTCAACGACGGTGCGACCGGCGAGGCGGCAAGCAAGTTCGGCTTTGATGAGTGGTGCATGAATCATCTCTTCAAGCAGTTCAAGACTCCCCTCGAGGAGCTTGCGAACCCAAAGCATCCTGCAGGGGAGATGCGCTGGGCACCGATTGTGGAGTACCACCAGGTGAGTACTTGGAACGGTGCGTTCAAGACTGATTGGCACCTGTCGATGGTTGTCGACCGACCAGTTGTCAATGACAAGGGGCAGGTCGCTTATCCGATGATCGTTGCCGGTTCGTTCACCAACATCGCCAGCAATGACATCAAGAAGCGCCAGCCTAAGTGAGATTGCGCTTGTAAACCTGGGCATCATGCCCTATAATCAAATCCCAACAACGAGAGGAGTTTCTCATGGGTTACCCACAGATCGCTTTGCTTGTTCTTTTTGCCTCCGAGATTGCATATGCACTGGTGCGGCACGGCACGGAGAGGCGAGCCAACCTTCTAACTTCTTCTGCGCTTGGTGGATTGACGCTCACGCTCCTCATTACCGGTGGGTTCTATAGCACCCTCGCAATTCCCCAGATCTCGTATACGCTTTTCGCAATCATGACTTGGGGATTCATTTACATCAACAGGGGCAAGGAAGTTCCTGTTAACTTCTACGGTACTGTTGTCAGCGCAGCCCTTCTTCTTGCCTGGTTCTGGGCAGGTGGGTTCTTCTCGTGACAAACGAAGCAATCATGCTAGTGACGTTCATTCCTTCAGCATTGAGCGTCCTAGCAATGTTCATCGCAGGTTTCATCGTGGGAAGATACGGGCTTTGAGCGTAGCGTGAGGAGAAGTGTTATGAATGAAGCTACCATCAAAATGCTTGAGGCAATGTTCTCTGTCATGTCGCATCAAGAACTTCGCGATGTGAGTGACCTCGTGTGGAAAGCACGTGACCCCCACATGCGGCTTGCTGAAGAAGAGCAGGCGCGCCGGCAGGCTGAAGCTAATGATGCTGCCATTGAATTTGCAAATGGTTTGAAGCCTGGTGACGAGGTTCGTCTTGAGTGGTGTCCCATGCACCGTCGTGAGGTTCCATTCTTTCGAGGCATCGTCGTGAAGGTCAACCGCGTCAATGTGCGTCTCCAGGACAAGTGGGGCGAAAAGATCGTCAACTGGCCAAAGACGGCAATCACTTCGATTTGAGTGTAAGTTTCGTCCATGTTGTGGTAATATTCTATTGTAAGGAGGTTCAACATGGATGAAGTTACTAAGAACATGCTCATCGCGATGTTCGCTGTCATGGGGAAAGAAGACATCACCGAGGTGCGGCGCCTCGCTTCCGCGCGGAGTGACGAAATCCTCGCCGCCGAACGCAAAGAGCGGCACATCCAACGGAGGGCTGCTGCAGAGAAGAGAGAAAAGGAACTCGCAGATCGTGAGGCCTGGAACAGGGCAAACCTCAAGCCAGGCGACTGGATTCTCCTCGAGTTCGACGAAGAGCGCGACAAGCACGCAGAGAGTAAGTACGGCATCGTCGAGCGAGTCAATCGCGTCAATGTCAGGTACAAGGTGGTGGAGTCAAGGCTTCGCCTCTCTGATGACGGAAGCGTCCGTCACTGGTCATGGGTTGTTCCATCATGGGCCTCCTCTCACGCACACCAGGTGAAGTTCTGCAAGAAGGTCCCCAACCCGAATGGCGATTGAACAATCATCTAAACTACGGTATTGTTGAAACAATCCAAGAAGGAGTACAAAATGTCTGCAGATCGTGAATGGTACGGAAATCTTGCCCGCGACCTCGTTACCCGTGGAGAGTGGAAGGCCTTCTGCGAGGAGACCGGTCGTAACGATGAGAGCCTTCGCCAGGAAGACCCCGATGATGCACCGGTTGTGGGCATCACGTGGTTCGAAGCAAAGGCCTTTGCAGAACACCACAACTGCAGGCTTCCCACTGAGCAGGAGCTCAAGGACGCTGAAGAGATGATGAAGGGTTGGATTGACGCAGAGACAGACTGGTCACAGTGGCCGCTTGAGCGCCCTGAGGCTGGTAAGGTCGGTGCAACTGCTCCGATTCGCGATCTCTGGGGAGTCGTCTACCAGTGGTGCGAAGACGAGGCATGATCGACATTCAGTCTTTCTAGTCCCCAGGCTATTCGAGGGAGGAACGATTATGGCTGTAAGGCGCAGGGTCGTTTTGAGTGTTGATGACAGGCGTGAGGTCGAAGACCTTGCGCGGGCAGGAAAGAAGATTCTGGCGATCAAGCACGTTCGTACCACTGGGCGTGCAGTTCCCAGGAACGAAAGCCTTCCTAGTCCTGATGCGCCTTCCCTACGAGAGGCGAAGCACATTGTCGAGATGATGATGGGTGAAATGGACCCAAGGGTTGAGCCGTCAGCTGTTCTCGGAAGCGGGTATCAAATCAAGTCCGTCGTTGTCGACATCGCCGGTGAAGGTCAGGTTGAACTTGACATTGATACACTTCAGATGCGTTTTCTTCAGGAGCTTTCTTCCCTCGGTCTTGATGATGTCCAGCATCTTCTCAAGCTCACTGACTTCATCGCTGACTGGCAAAAGGGATGAATGAACCGGTAAAACCGTGGAGCATGTACAGCTGCTGGGCTGTGTCTAAGGCGTGGGCAAAGATCAGAAACCACAAGAACATGGACCATGAAGTAACGAGAAACTTTCGTGTTAGTCACGGCGGTATCAGAATTGCGAGAAAAAACAAATGAGTGAAGCCGAGCAAACGTTTTGCGGTCATAGCGTGATGCAATGGGACCCATCAAGCCCAGAACAGACCCGCGAGGTCCTTCATTGGCTTGAAGCTATGCCACGACGCGACATTGTCGGCTTCATCAAGATCCGTTGTGGATCGCCAAGAATTGTCTCATACAGAAACAGGGACACGTGGGAGAACATTCTACGTGACATCGCGAGGGAAGAATGAACGAAGCATTCAGTTTTGAAGACGTCCTGATTGAACCGCAGTATTCAGACATCGAGTCGAGAAGTGAGATCAGCATTTCTTCGAGGTTAGGAGATTCCGTCTTCAGGCTTCCTATCATCTCAGCGCCGATGGACACCGTCACGGAAAGCGCGATGGTTCGAGCAATTGGCGAGTGTGGTGGGTTGGGTATCATTCATCGATACAACTCGATCGATCACCAGGTTGAGCTTGTGGCAAGCTCTGCAGGGCTTGGCATCAAGAGAGGTGCAGCTGTTGGCGTCAACGGGGATTTCCTCGAGCGTGCACAGGCTCTTGTCGCAGCGGGTGCGAGGATCATCTGCGTTGACGTTGCTCATGGCCATCACATAAAGGTCAAGCGAGCGTTGGGCGAGCTGAAGTCTGTTCTGCCCTCAACAGTTCACCTCATGGCAGGCAACGTCGCCACCCTAGATGCATTCAATGACCTCTCTGACTGGGGTGCAGATTCAATTAGGGTTGGCATAGGCTCCGGAGCTGTGTGTTCCACGAGGGTGCAGACAGGACACGGGATGCCTACGCTTCAATCAGTTGCAAACTGCGCAAGGTCAGATCGCGATGCTGTTCTCATCGCAGACGGTGGCATCAGGACAAGCGGCGACATGGTGAAAGCGCTAGCTGCAGGTGCTGACTTTGTCATGCTGGGTTCACTTCTTGCAGGGACAGATGAAACACCTGGCGATGTCATTGATACTATTGAAGGGCCGAAGAAGGCGTATCGAGGAATGGCAAGCAAAGAAGCTCAAAGCGACTGGCGAGGAAGCGTAAGCTCGATCGAAGGGGTGGCTCATGTTGTGCCATACCGTGGACCCGTTAGTGAGGTGTTGAATGAAATGGCTGTCGGTATACGTAGCGGTCTATCTTACAGTGGCGCGCGAAGTATTCAGGAACTCCAAGCTCGTGCGAGATTTATCCGACAGACTGGAGCCGGTGCTGTCGAGAGTGCGCCACACATCAAGGCAAGATGAAGAAGATGAGGAGAAGGACTGATGACGATTACGTGGAAGTTCTTCATGTCCTTTGGGGTGAGTCATGGAATAGTTATGTTGTAGATGGCATGCCAAGCAGGATCTCGTCTTCGATCGACGATCTACCGGCGTTCTACAAGGACACAGATATTGGTTTTCGAATTGCCAAGCGAAGTGAAGAAAAAGCCGTTTGACACAAGGAAGCTTGTGGCAGGCAAAGCAGGAAGTCATTACAACTTCCAGACTCCACGGTTCATTCCACGCGTTCCCACAATGAAAATGCATAGAGAGCCCGCCCTGGGCGTGAGGCTGTCAAAGGTTCATGACGATGGGCATTAAAAACAAGAAGCTCAATCCTGGTGATCTTGTCAGGCTTAACAGCAAGTCTAGGTACAGGCCAACAGGCGACTACCATGACCCTCTCAGAGACTTCAGAGGTTTTGTTCTTATGGTTCTTGATTGCGACAGAAAGTTGTCTGCGAATGTTCTTTCTCCCAACGGCGTCGCGAGCATTCCAAAGCAATTTCTCACAGTTGTCTCAAAGGCGCGGCAAGGAAAGAAGTGAAAAACGAAATGCCAAGGTGGCCTCCATCACGAGGCGAAAAAATCTTGCGTGGGACACCCTTCTTTTATGGCATGGGCACAACGATGATCAAGCATGGGGAAGACCGCCACGGAGCGAGCCGTCCACAAGCAAAGTTCGACTCGTTTGGCATCAGGCTAGCACGCGGATGATGAGGACAACACCCATCAAGAGACCTAACGAACTCTGGATTGCGGGAAGCAGTTTCAGTTTCGACACGTACAACGCAAAGATTGCACGAATCTACGGTCAGCGACCCAAGAGCCGAGAGGCAAACATCGGTTTTCGAATCATGAGGGAACAAGGATGAAGCTCAGCCCAAGGTTCTGGAAGATTGCAGGTGAGCGCCTTGTGTGGGGCAGCGTCTTCAACTGGCTTCCCGACTATTCAAAGAATGCAACGTGTGACTACGGCGAAGCAAACACAAGAACAGAGAATGTCTCGTTTAGGGTCATGAGGCAATCATGAGCTATCACTTTGGAACAGGAAGCTGGAGAAACTCATTTGACAAGGACGTAGAGTACTTTCGAAAGATCCTGTTTGCATCGTTGATGATTCCTCCCGCGTGGGAGATGAAAGAAAGAAACGAGCAAAAGGGCATTCGACTCGCACGCGGAGAAGCGAAATGAAACCCCAGCGAACCGTACCGAAGTATGATGCACCAGCGTTTGGTCTTGCATGGACAGCATGGGGCAGATCGCAATCTGACGTGCTTGATCGCTTCAGGGAGTCAAGGTTGAGAACGGTTGGTTTGAGGATCGTAAGAAAATGAAAGAACGCCTGACACTAGAAGTTCCCTCAGTCTTGAGAGTTCATTATGCACCGGTGGTGGGATCAGCTTGGAAGCAATCGATCTATGCAGGTGCAACGGTTTCGACGAGCGTCCAGCGCTTGAAAAACCAGCCGTTGACATCAGCCGGTTTCAGGCTCGCAAGGACTTGAAGTGATGTGGTCGGAGCCAGTGAAGCGACTCATTCGCGGCAAGTTCCCATGGTTTCACACACACTACTCGATCGTGTCAGGAACGTTCATCGAGTTCGACGGCGTCACCCGCCGCGATTCAATTGGAGTGCGACTCGCACGCAACCAAAAAGAAGAAAGCAATGTCAACCCAGAACCTTGACCATCCAGCAGAAGTGTTTGGACAGTTCGCATGGTTCAGAAGAGCATACGCCTTCATATGCAGAACACTAGACCATCCTCGCCGAAGAAGAAGCGACAGCCTGGGAATGCGCGTGGCTAAGAAGCAATGAAACAACAACATGTCTATAGACCGGCCTATAGAGGATCACCCTGGCACTACAAGCACCCTCACACGCCAACGCTCGCAACAGGGGCAAGCTCCACCTCGTTCATGGGATTGAAGGTCATGACAGTCACTGGGCGCCTTCCTTACGACAACGACCCTGCACGAAGACAGCACCATGGATTCAGGCTCTCACGCAACTAAAAAACAAAAGAAGCAACCACACATCACACCCCTAACGAAACAACACACTCCTTCACACCTATAGACGCATACACAGACACACATATAGACACGTCTATAGAGGCCATCCGACCGACCGGTCCAGGACCCTTCAGCCCCCTCCAGCCACCCCACTCTCCTCACTCGTCAGAAATGACCCGCTGGACACCCCCCACACGCCAGGAGAGGCATGCCGGCCCTCATCACACCCGACAGCAATTGCCTCATGCGGGCACGCAGAATGAAAACTGTCGGGGCGAACGGGCGGGCGGTTTAGGCGCGGCAGCCCGGGAGCACGCAAATTGACACTTTGTCAATTGCCCGACCGACCCGTGACACGTTGTCAACCAGTAGGAATTTACATCTCGTTAACAACTCTCACCCTCCACAGCGGAGCGAGCAGACCGACCCGCTGCATGCCCGCCACGAGCGAAGAGGGCAGCGCACACGGGCCGACCCGGTTGAGCAGACTGTCTACCCCGGGGAGAACAGACAGCAGTGCGGCAGCTCGGTCCACATGGTGAGCGAGGAGAGGCACCGCGACGGGCTCGGCTCGGTTTTGCAGGGGCTGGAGTGAGCAACTGTTTTTTGCAACGGTGCGAAGAAGTGAGTGTAAGTTTGCGGCAACCTGTGTTACTATTCTATTGTAAGGAGGTTCGACATGGCATTCAACAAGGGTTCACTCGCTCGCATCGCTCACCCCGCACTCGCGGAGGCCATTGCTCAGGGCGACCGCTGGAGCATCCGCAGACACGACACCGACATCGGCGTCTGGCGCCGCGCAACGCCGGCCGACCGTGAAGCATGGCGTGCGAACCTTGCAGAGCGAGCCCGGGCTGCAGAGGCTCGCG